>Ga0209639_1000124_pt1 | contig 118654 bp, 129 predicted proteins | sample EPASupsiteHSE605_FD_187268 | JGI IMG/M metagenome (GOLD analysis project Ga0209639, IMG submission 187268) | Bioremediated contaminated groundwater from EPA Superfund site, New Mexico - Sample HSE6-05 (SPAdes) (version 2) | ecosystem: Environmental > Aquatic > Deep subsurface > Groundwater >...
GCGCCTCGAACATCGAACCGCATCTGGTGATCATGCCGGAGGGGTTCCACCCGTTCCCATACCGAACACGGAAGTTAAGACCTCCAGGGCCAAGGATACTTGGAGCATAGCTCCTGGGAAAGTAGGTCATCGCCAGGTAACAAGCGATAGGCTACCTCTAATGAGGTAGCCTATCTGTGTTTAGTCATACTGTGACAAAGTACGGGGGTTCCACCCGTTCGGGATCCACACTGCCGGAGATTGCCTTATATGTCGCAGTGTGGCGAAAGGCTCGTCCGCCTTTCGTCACATTGCTGGAGTTTGCGTCACGAGTCGCAATGTGGCGAAAGTCTCATCCGACTTTCGTCACACTGCAGGAGTATGCGTAATGGACGCCGTGTGGCGATAGGCTCTCCTTCGCCACGAAAGTGTTACTTTTGAGTGGGTGGCTCGGCGGTAGTGTCCACAGGACACTATCGTGCCTATAGAATCGCCAGGTAAACAAGCATCAAGTTTTAGGAATGAGGGGTAAATCCGTCAGGGGTTTGAGTCACTCTCTTAAAGTCTCCGCCATTTTTCGGGTTTTAATAGTTCCTCGCGGCTTTGTCTGATAACATGAGCTATGGTCCCTAGTAAAGTATCTTTCTCTGAAGGGAGATGTGCCTTCAGAGGAAGGTAATTCGAGGCGTGATTACATCGGAAGACACAATCATTAACATTTATATGTTGAATCATCAGCTCGAGTTCTTGGAGAATCTCCCAAGGGCTTAGTAGCTTAAAGTTCCCTGAATCCACTTGTCTGCTCAGGGGGGCCGCCGGTTCGATCATCAGTGTCAGCAGCCCTAAATAGTGGGGATCAATGGCATTAATGACTTTAGCTGTCTCCAGAGCATGCTCTTTAGAATATCTTGTTCCACCGAGACCTAGAATGACCGTACACGATAATTTTATACCACTTGTTACAACCCGTTGTCCTGCGATTATCATTTCCTCTGGGGTCACACCTTTTTTTACCTGAGAGAGAACTTCAGAGCTTCCGCTTTCTACTCCTAGGTAAACGACGTGTAGCCCATGCTGTCCGAGTAAGGTCAGTTCCTCGAGGGATTTTTCTAGGATATCTTTGGGTGCACCATAGATTCCTACGCGTTTTAGATGTTTGAACGTTTGGTAGAGTTCCTTAAGGATATTGAGTAATAGTTCCGTATCTAAGGTTAAAGCATCTCCGTCGGCAAGAAAAATTCGTTCGGCGTATGGGTGCAGACTGTAACCTTCCTTGATTATTTCTGCAATTTCTTCACGGCTCTTTGCTCGATAAGGTTTGTCTTTAAACGAACTACAAAAGGTACATTGATTGTGCCGACAGCCTACCGTCACTTGGAGAATGAGACTTGAGGCTTCACTTGGTGGTCTGTAAATAACTCCTTCGTAAAACATAATTGTTCCCCCCAATAAAAGCATGTCGCTACTTGCTTTTTGCATAATTACTTAATCTTAATAGTTAGCGATGACTACGGGATTTTCCTTCTTTTGGGCACCAAGAAAACTCGATAACATTTCATCGAAGTCAACTATCTTTACAAATCTGTCAATGCATATGTCTTATAGAATACTCTGGAGAGGTGGTTAGAGAAAAACCAGCATGCTTCCATAGATACAAAGGAGACGTCACTTCGATGATTATGAAGTGATGTCTCCTTTTTCATTCTGAGGCAGTTGGTATTCTATGGCGTCTTCGGTGATAGTATCTACGTAACACTATCGTATTGTGAGAATTTTCTATCTGAAGTTTCGATACACAGCTATAGCCAAACAGGTTTCATTATTTCTTTGACCTTAAGGCTTCCTCTTTTGAAAGCCCATGGCCATCTCGAGAATCCATACTCGGTTGATCTTCCGGACGAGAAGGGATTGGTTTAGTATCAGGATTAGCATTTTTTTCTGGAGGGAATTTTTTAATCACGATTATGTCACTTCCTTCGCAATCAAATTACTTTTATAAGGTTACAATGGTAGTCTGTCCGTTGTAAAGTTTTTTAATGAACGGAAAAAATTTACTCGTTGACCAGAGAAATCATTTTAGATTTTTATAGCACGCTTATGCTCAAAAATAAGGAATAAGGAGATAGTGAACAAAAAGCAACGTTAGAAAGAAGGACGAGCCTAATAATGTCGAAATGAAGAGTTGACAACACAACATATAGTATGGTTAAATTTAATGCATACTATATGTTGTGTGGGGTGAAACTGTGCATTGTCCATTTTGCGGTAACGTAGAAACGAAAGTTCTAGACTCGCGGCATGTTGAAGAAGGAACTACTGTCCGTAGGCGCAGGGAATGCGATCACTGTTCGCGCCGATTTACAACTTTTGAGAAATTTGAAGATTCCCCACTCTTCGTTGTTAAAAAAGAAGGTGGGCGAGAGGAATTTTCTCGTTCCAAAATGATGGCTGGCATGCGCAGAGCTTGTGAGAAACGGCCAATTTCTAGAGAACAAATCGAGGATGTGGCTTACGGGATCGAAAAGATACTTCGCAATAGTCACGAGCGTGAGGTATCGAGTGCAGAAGTAGGAGAAGCTGTGTTGGAACAACTGTTTAGTTTGGATGAAGTAGCCTACATACGTTTTGCTTCCGTCTACCGTCAGTTTGGAGACATACAACGTTTTATGGAAGAGCTAAAAGATCTTATTAAAAAGCGAAAAACTACCGATTGAAATCGTTCAGCTAAAGCTGAATATCGAAGTATCAGTTGGGGATCTACCCCAACTGAAGTTAGGAAGAACCTACCCCATTTGTAGAAGTGGGGGTCTTGAAAACTGGATAACGACGGAAGAGTAATTTAAGAAAGTTGGGGATTCGTGTTGAGTTTTGAGGGACAAGTACCAGACACCTGGCAGAAGGCCAAATTAACACCAAATGCACGAGTTGTTTTGGAAAAAAGGTATTTAAAACAAGTCGATGGAAAAGTGACGGAAACTGTAGAGGATATGATATACAGAGTAGCCAATGTGGTTGCTGAAATAGAAGAGGTTCAATATGGCAAAAAGAAGAAAGAAACTCAAGCTTTAGCCAAGGAATTTTATGCCATGATGGCTAACCTTGAGTTCATGCCAAACTCGCCGACGTTAATGAATGCAGGTCGGGATCTCGGACAACTAAGCGCTTGCTTTGTGTTGCCAATTGAGGATAGCATGGAAGAAATTTTTGACGCAATAAAAAATGCGGCCATTATTCATAAGTCTGGTGGAGGAACTGGTTTTAGCTTTTCTCGTTTACGTCCCAAAAATAGTATGGTTCGATCAACTGGTGGAGTAGCCTCCGGTCCAATTTCTTTTATGAAAGTTTTTAATTCTGCTACAGAAGCAGTTAAACAAGGCGGCACCCGACGGGGAGCCAATATGGGGATTCTTCGTGTCGATCATCCAGATATTCTAGATTTCATTCAATGCAAAGAAGATAATAAAGAAATTACAAACTTTAATATTTCTGTGGGAATTACGGAAGAATTTATGCTAGCCGTTCGAGAAGGGCGTTCTTATGATCTCATAGACCCCCACACGAGCAGTGCTGTCGGCCAATTGTCGGCTCCAGAGATCTTTAATATAATTGTAGACCATGCCTGGAAAAATGGAGAACCTGGAATTGTATTTCTCGATCGCTTAAATCAAGGAAATCCCACCCCCCAGTTAGGGGAGATTGAAGCTACAAATCCATGCGGAGAGCAACCATTGCTTCCAAACGAGGCCTGTAACTTGGGTTCGATCAATCTTAAACTAATGGTCATCGAAAAAGAAGGAAAAATGGTAATCAACTGGGAGCGTTTAAGTCATGTAACACGATTATCGGTTCGTTTCCTTGATAATGTAATAGATGCCAATCAATACCCTCTGCCGATTATCGATAAGATGGTTAAAGGAAATCGTAAAATCGGTCTAGGCGTCATGGGATTTGCGGATATGCTTATTTTAATGCAGACTTCATATTCTACTAAAGATGCTGTTGAATATGCAGAAAAGATTATGAAATTTATTCAAACCGAAGCCCGTATTGAGTCTCAGCGATTGGCTGAAGAACGCGGAACTTTCCCAAATTATGAGGGGTCCGTTTATGATGGAGTGATGAAGCTCAGGAATGCTACACTAACGACTATAGCTCCTACCGGAACTATTTCCATGATTTGTGCCGCTTCGAGTGGGGTAGAACCTTTATTTGCAGTGGCTTATACTAAAACTGTAATGGATGGCACAGCTTTAGTGGAAGTAAATCCGCTCTTTGAAGCGTTTGCTAAAGAGTATGGTTTCTATTCCCAACAACTTATGCAGAAGATTGCAGACCGGGGGACTGTCTTAGGGTTACCGGAAGTTCCAAACTGGGTACAGGAAGTCTTTACTACGGCTCAAGAGATTGCACCTGAATGGCATATCCGAATTCAAGCAGCATTCCAAAAATATACTGATAACGCGGTATCTAAAACGATTAACTTCGCTAATTCTGCAACACGGGAAGAAATTGCTGAGGCTTATCGCTTGGCAGATGAACTTAACTGCAAAGGATTAACAGTCTATCGTGATGGTAGTCGGGAAGAACAAGTGCTTTCTACGGGCACTACTACAGCTCAATCCCAGGAAGACAAGACAAATGGGGTTAAAGATCAGCAGGCTATGGAAGTGTTTTCTGCTCCTAAAGCACCATTTATTTCTGAGGTAAATACAGTTGTTCCCCGACCAAGACCGACAACAACCATTGGAGTTACTGAAAAGCTAAAAATCGGTTGTGGAAACCTATATGTAAGTGTTAATGCAGATGAAAAAGGAATTTGTGAAGTATTTACGAATACCGGACGCGCAGGAGGTTGTTCGTCCCAATCTGAGGCTACTGCCCGTCTAATTTCAATAACCCTGCGTTCCGGTTTGTCTGTAGATGCAATTACAGAACAGATCAAGGGGATTCGTTGCCCAGCTTGTATTCGGCGAGAAGGGGTTAATGTTACTTCTTGTCCGGATGCCATTGCTCGAGTGATTAAAAAGTATAGTGAAGTTGGGATTAATTTCAATAAGGGTCAAATCGGCATGCAGGATCAAATGCTCTCAACTGAAAAGCCTAACGTTGCATCAGGACAAGGGAATGCTGCAGCAGAAAAAGCCGCAGCTAAAAAAGCCCGTGGCAACGTTGCTCCAGAAAACGCCTGTCCAGAGTGTGGGATGTCGATTAACCATGAGAGCGGTTGTGTAGTGTGTACGCACTGCGGTTATTCAAAATGCGGGTAAGTTTTTTGTTCAATGATAATAATGACTGTCACTGAACTTTGAAGTATGCAATAAGTAACAGTCTGTAAGCTTAAGGATTTGCAAACGTGCGAGATAAAATCGCACGTTTGTTTATATTTTAGAGTTTTTAAAGACTGAAGAGGAAGATCAAAACATAGAAAGAACAGAACCTTCACTCCAGTTGATATCTAGTAGGTGTTATATTTATATGTTTAAAGGTATTATAAAATTGATACAGAATAGTTAAAAAATGATTCATAACATTGGAAACACCCAGATGTTATGAATCATATGGTCATTTCAAGTAATTTCAGAAAGGATCTTTAAAAATGGGTAAGGTTGATACTTACAAAGAAATACTTAAAAATCTCCCTAATTGGGACGAGTATTTGTTAAAAGAGTCCAGGCTCCCAGGACCGAGAGCCAATCTTGAACTTCTACAAGCCGTGGTCAGTGTTGGAACTGAGGATATCTTTATCAAATATTTAGATTTTGATTCAATAAATCCCTCAATCAACACGCCCCAAGAGTTTTTAGCAATCTGTGGAACTGTTGGCCTGGGAAAATTAATCTCAGAAGGCAAAAAACAATTCCTAAATAACTTGCGTTATTTAGCCTCAGATAAAAGATGGAGGATACGAGAAGGGGTAGCAATTGCCCTTCAGCTACTAGGCGAATCGGACATAAATTTGGTGCTTAGAGAAATGGAGATTTGGAGAAAAGGGAATTTACTTGAGAGGAGAGCAGTTGTAGCTACTTTATGCGAACCAAAACTACTTACTCAAAGTGATACGGTTCAACAAGTATTAGGACTTCTTGATCGACTCACTGAGGATTTACTGGGCATTAGTGATAGGAAAGAGGATAACTTTAAAACCCTTCGAAAAGCTTTAGGATATGGGTGGAGTGTGGCAGTAGTGGCTGATCCGCAAAAAGGAAAAAGTATAATGGAAAAATGGTTTTCGAAAGAGGATAAAGACATTAGATGGATAATGAAGGAGAACATGCGTAAAGAAAGAATGAATCGAATGGATAAGATATGGACTACGAAATGGAAACAAACACTAGGAGTTAAATAGTTGATCGGACATGATATCGTTTGTCGTACGAACGCGAGATTCCCAACTCTTTGCCAATATGAATGAAGTTTTGGAATCAATTTAACTTATTGATCAAGCAGAAGCCAAAATTTTTATAGGAAAACCAGTCCCTTATGGAAAAGATCGTCCAAGCTTTTTTAGGGGGAAGACGAAATAAATAACTGTATTATTTCAAAGAAAAAAGTTGATTATCGGTAATAATCCCGATGTCCAAACCTCAAAACGTGATGTGACATTGCCGAATCTTGGTCGGTATGAAAGAATCAGTTGAGACTGCCTCCCGCAATTCATGGCGGAATTTTGGCGCGAGCAGCTAGAAAGCGTACTTCGCACATAGAAAAAGGTGAAGTATGAATATTTTATTTAGTTAAAGTACTTGACTAGCACCTAAGAGGATACCTTAAGCTGAAGCTAGGAGGTTATTCTTTGAAAATATTAGATGAGTTCAGAGGGATTTTTTGGCTTTGTTTCAATCGTCCTGAATTGGAGACCGATCGGTTTAACAATTTATGGAGTGATTTAGAACTAATTTAGTGATACACTCGCAGGTCCATTTTATAGCATCTATCAAATTGGAGAATGCAAATATGTTGTTGAATCAAATAATCCGTTATTCGAGGATATAGAAAACTGGCAAGATTTTTTACAATGGTCATTGGCCTTAGTAAATCTTATGGGGCGTGACGACATCTATCGAAGTAAACCCCATTCAATTCCAATCTCAAGAATTAAGTTTTAATAATAAAAAATTAGAATATGAGCTAGAAATAATCAAAAAGGCTTTTGATGTAAAGAAAATATAGTGTTTTTTATAGAGGGAATCTTTATAAGGAATGAGCGAGTCATTTTACAAATTTCAAGAGGAAATGAGGGTGGATTAATTGGAAAGTGATATTCTCGACTTCATCCAAGAAAAGAAGTCGGAGAGGATCTTCATTGGAATCGTATTCTCAATAAAGAAGGTGATGGTTCTTAGTGACAAGTATTTTTCATCAAAACATGAAGAGGAAAGAGCAAATAGGGTCCATAGTCGGGTTGTTTGCTTCCATTGGTGGAATTACGCTATGGATTATTTTAATATATTTCAATCCCTACTCAAGTGGAGGTATTGCTGAAGATGTAATGATAAGAACTTTTTTTGGATTATTATTACCGTCAATTATTGGAACGATTGGGTCAGCTTTTAGAATTAGGTGGTTAATGTACGTAGTGTTTATAGTATCATTACCACTTAATTTATACTTGGCAGGAACCCCTGGCATATTCAAACTTTTTTTAATAGTATCGCTGGGCTATTTATTGTCAGCAATCTTAATATCTATTGAAAAAAAGGACAACGCATAAATTATGACGATATTAAGTTTGAGCAATTAAAAACTCTTATAAAATTATTGGAGGTCATATAGAGTTGTTGCATAAGATAATAAGGGGACCGTGTAAAAATAGCGTTATTGGGTTAGTAATTGATGAAATCGTTCCCTGCAAGAAAGTGGGTTGAGTTGGGCAAGTGAATATAAAAATTAGGCGCGCTGAGGATAACGAAAGTGATATTCTAACATCAATTTCATTCGCAGCAAAACGATATTGGAAATATCCCGAAGAGTATTTTGACGTGTGGGAAGACGAATTAACGATAACTCCAGATTACATAAATCAGAATGAAGTTCATGTAGCAAAGGTTGATGGGAAGGCAGTCGGATTTATTTCAATAGTCGAAGTGAAAAATGATTTTCATGTCAAAGAGTTCTTGATAAGAAAGGGTTTTTGGTTAGATCATATATTTGTCCATCCATCTTTTATTGGTAAAAGAGTGGGCTATGAGCTTATATTCTTTGCCAAGGAATTGTGTAGAGGAAAGAATATTGGTTGTTTATATATTCTTTCGGACCCAAATGCTAAAGGGTTCTATGACAAAATAGGCACCCAATTTATCAGGGAAGTTCCCTCTAGTATTAAAGGGAGAACCGTTTCATTATACAAATTGCAAATATAAGAGTTGAATGAATTTTCCTCGATGCGAAAAAACAGAACGTTTCAATGCAGCGATGGAAAATGTGGAAGAAGCCATGATGGGGCGGGTGTTTTCTTTTGTGCAAATCGTCACAGGCAGCACTATGCCAATTGCCATATTGTTTTTTGGGCCGCTTGCGGATATCGTATCGATCGGCTCGATTCTATTGGTATCGGGTACATTGCTTGCAGTGGTGGGTATTTTATATCAAGTTGCCAGTAAGCGTGCCGGTCTGAACTGAGTAGGTTTCATGTCGCTCAATATGAGTATGGTAGAACTATAGATATTTGTCTGAACAGTATCCATGGATTGTAAAAAAGGAATAAAGATACCCCTCTTTAAGATATGTTAATAAAGAGGAGTATCTTATAATTATGAACATTATCAGGAATGACTCTGCAGAATTTAAGGGTTGCCGTCAGTTGGAGGACCTACTTTTTTTTAAGTGGCAGTTGATTAATCTATTTGCCAGTCGATTGGCACTCTATTGTTAGAAATTAAAAATTTGTTTGCTCGTGAAAATGGTTTACTGCCAAAGAATCCTCTGCTGGCAGATAAGGGACTAGGGTGAGCAGATTCAATGATTAAATGATGGGGATTGGTAATAAGTTTCTTCTTGGAACGAGCATTATTACCCCATAAGATAAAGACTACGGGATCTGTTTTCTCGTTAACTAAAGAAATGATCTTATCGGTAAAGATCTCCCACCCTTTGTTTTGATGAGAATTGGGCTTCCCTGCTTCTACGGTGAGTGAGGTATTGAGGAGTAATACTCCTTGTTCTGCCCATTTTCTAAGAGAACCATGTTTAGGTATCTTACAGTCTAGATCAGATTGCAGTTCCTTGAATATATTCTGGAGTGATTTTGGAAAGGGTACTCCAACATTAACCGAAAAACTAAGCCCCATTCCTTGCCCAACATTAGGATAGGGGTCTTGCCCTAGAATTACAGTCTTAGTATTTTCGTGTGAAGTAAATACCAATGCGTTAAACACATCTTCTTTCTTAGGAAAGATCTGTTTATATCGATATTCATTTTTCACCCATTCTAGTAGTTGAGTATAGTAATCTTTTTTTAATTCATCTTCAAGTAGTTTCTTCCAATCTGCTTGAACTGCCATGTGCCTTTATTCCTTTTCTCTAAGATATTAATTTTGTCACGAAGATTTCTGCTTTTTTAAGAATACCACATACTCTACTCTTAATCCATATGCAGCAATGTCTGTTTATCAAGCTCTAACGTTAGCATGGGATAGCGAAGTCCGGTGATTGTTCTGAGTAAGGCTGATTTATGTATAGAAATTGCCGAGCGGTTAGTTAAAGTAGAAGAGATAGCCTTTAGGTGTGCCTGTGCATGTTACTAGCAGTTTGACCGGAGAAGGGCTTATCAATTGGTTAGTTATCTTCAATTAGGAAAGACGGTTGCGATGCTTGGCTCATCTGGAGCAGGAAAATCTACACTGCTCAATTAATAGGGGCACCTATTTCTGCAATTCTATATTCGCGAGGCCGAGTTCTACTTGATGTACTGTTTAATTATTTGACTTTACACGAAACTTGCCAAATCACTCCAAATTTATCAGTAAATTTTCCGTATAATGGGCTAAAGAAAGTTTCTTGCAGTTCCATTTCAACTTGCCCAGCTTTAGATAATACTTCAAACATTGCCCTTGTTGCTTCTTTTGTATCAAATTCGAGTGAAAAAGAAATGTTATTGCCGACATTGTAAGGGGTATTAGGGAGTGTGTCTGAAAAACGTATGACATGACCATCTTTTCTTAATTCAGCATGCAGAACGAGATTTTTAACCTGATCAGGGACTGGAAAAGCTGGATTTGGTGGGGCATCACTAAAATGCAGAATCTGACTTTCACCGCCTAATGTTGCTTGGTAAAAGTTTACAGCTTCTTCGCAGTTCCCATTAAAAACAAGGTACGGTACTAACCAATCACTCATCTTGAAACCTTCTTTCGTTTGTTATCGAATATACTATGTTTAATGTCTGCTTAATTAGGCATCTATATTCTCTGAAAAACTCTTTTGACTTACATTATTTTTAAGTCCTTATGGTTGTATCAACTTGATATTTAGGAAGCAAAAATAATAGAATAACTTAAATTCCAAAAATGCCCACAGATTTTTGTCTAAGACATGCTCTATAATGAGAACATTAGGAGTTATAAATGAAAGGGGTTAGAAAACCCATGCGGATTTTACATACATCGGATTGGCACTTGGGGCGTATGCTTGAGGGGCGAAGCCGAATTGAGGAACAAGTTGCCTTTATCAATGAACTTTGCATGATCGTTGAGGACCAAGCGGTAGATCTTGTCTTGATTGCTGGAGATGTATTTGATACCGTCAATCCCCCTGCGATTGCAGAAGAACTTTTTTATGACGCTCTGAATCGGTTGTCCGCTGGAGGAAGACGGGCTATATTAGCGATTGCCGGAAATCACGATAATCCTGAACGGCTTTGTGCTTCAAGCCCTCTTGCAGTGCGGAATGGGATTACATTGTATGGCCTTCCTAAAGAGGTTTTGACGCCAAGTCCGAGTCATTGGGTTCAGCAGAATCAGGAAAAAGTCACAAGGGTTGCAGGGGGCCAAGGGTGGGTGGAGTTACATATTCCCAGTTGCCCAGATCCGGCCATTGTGGCTATGCTGCCTTATCCTTCAGAATCGCGGCTCAATGAGGTATTAAGTGAAAGCTTAGATGAGGAAATCCTACGCCAAGAATACTCTAAGCGTGTTCAACAATTATTCTCCTCGTTTGGTCGGCATTTTCGTCCGGAAGCAGTTAACCTAGCCATAAGCCATCTCTTTGTACGTGGCGGGATGGAATCTGAGTCAGAGCGTCCGATTCAACTGGGAAGCGCGCCGACCGTTGAGGTGGATGCGCTGCCATCGGGTGCGCAATACGTTGCCCTTGGACACTTGCATCGTGCTCAGGCTGTCAAAGGGGCTGCAGTTCCGACTCGTTACTCTGGTTCACCACTCGCGTATAGCTTTTCCGAAACAGGGTATGCCAAGTCTGTGGTCCTTGTTGAAGCTTTTCCTGGTTCACCGGTGACAACCGAAGAAATTTACCTCAGCGCCGGTTACCCTCTCGTGAAATGGCAGGCTAAAGAGGGGTTGGCTCAAGTGCAGCAGTGGATTGATGAAGGCAAGGATCTTAATGCCTGGATTGATCTAGAGGTCTTTGTTACAAGAGCACTTCAATCTCAAGATATTCATAATCTACGTCGTCAGCGGGAACGACTGATTAATATTCGTCCCGTTTTCCCAGAAACTGAGAAGATCGTCGCAGAGGCTCGTTCTAAGTTACCTATTGACGAGCTCTTTCGAAAGTTTTACCAGGACCGAACCAGTGGAGCAGAGCCCGAACAGGAGTTGGTCGCTATGTTTTTATCTTTAATTGATCCTCATAAAGATGAGACAACCTCGATATCCCAAAGACAAATGAGAGGAGAAGAGGAGGCTGAGACAGCATGAGGCCAATTCGTTTAAAGATAGCAGGCTTAAACAGCTTCAGAGAAATTCAGGAGATAGATTTTTCGAAACTATGTGAAACAGGAGTGTTTGGGATTTTCGGCTCTACGGGTAGTGGAAAGTCTACGATTCTTGATGCAATCACCTTAGCTTTATATGGAACGGTCGAAAGAGCAGCCAATAATACCCAAGGTATTCTTAATCACGCAGAAGATAATCTCACTGTGGAATATAGTTTTTCATTAGCTGCAGGAGATCAACGAACAATCTACAGTGCAGAACGAGCATATCGACGCTCAGGGGAGCGGACGGTCAAAGCCTCGACTTGTCGTCTAGTAGAAATAATTGACGACGTTGAAACTGTATTGGCCTCCAAAGCTGATGAAATGACCAAGAAGATTGAGGTTATTTTAGGCCTCAACGTAGAGGATTTTACCCGAGCAGTAGTTCTTCCTCAAGGGAAATTTGCGGAGTTTCTCACGATTAAACCCAAAGATCGGCGACTAATGTTGGAACGGTTGTTTTCCCTCGAGGCTTATGGCAGGGAACTTACAGCCCGACTTTCCGAACAACTGGAAAATACGAAATTCGTCTTAAATGGTGTAGAACAACGACAACAAGGTTTGGGAGATGCTACGACTGAGCGGGTTAAAGAAGCTGAAGCGGATTTTCAAGCTGCTATTGTAAGGTCTAAAACTATTTCAGAAGACCTTAGAAGCTTAAAACAACAGTATGATGAAGCAAAGGAAATTTGGAGTCTACAAGAACAGTTACAAGAGCTGAAAGACAGAGATGCTCAGCTTTTAGCCGAACAATTTGAGATTGATAAATATGCAGAGCGCTTAAGTCTTGCTGAACGTGCGGAATCTATCCGCTCCTTAATAGAAGAGTTATCGATTTCAGAACACCGATTTAAGGAGGCTAAGGTTGAGGCCGAAGGCTCAAATAAGAGGCTTATTGTGGCGAGGCTCGAAAAGGAAACCACAGAAAGTAAGTGGTTGGAGGTAAACCATAAACGACAAGAAACAGAGCCGCGCTGTCTGCGCAGGATGGAACAACTAGAGCAAGCGAAAAGTTTAGAAATCGATATTCGGGCTCGGCAAGGAAGGTTAAGTGAGACACGTCTTGAATATAGCAAGCATGAACGAACCCGAAAGAACTTAGAACAAAGGATTCAAGTAGCTATCGATAGAAAAGCAGATCTTCAAAAACAACAACAAGATCAAAAAAAAGAGATTATTAAAATTACAGTAGACCCCGACCAACGAAGGAGAGTTTATGCCTCGGCTCAAGCATTAGAAGGGTATGAGATGGTTTCGAAGCAAGTGGAGAGTCTACAAAGAGATTTGGACAGGAACTTGTCTGAAATGGTCGAGTTCCAATCAGAGTTACGGGCCTCTTTAGGAGAGGTTCAGACCGCTCAGAAAACGGTGGAACGGATAAAAGAGACTCTGACAACGATGATCCAAAACCCGCCGGTTCACGAGGATATTTTAAGTGAACTGATCCAAAGATTAGAACGTGATCGTCATAAAATTGCTAATATTGAACGTGGTGTGCTGGAAAGAGCCGCTGAACAAGAGCGCCAAGGAATTATCCTGGGAGATTGTAAAAAATTAGAAGTTGAAGTGATAATTAAGGAAAAGGAGCAGAGTGCGATTTCTGAAGCGGTTCAGAATGCTAAAGAGTTTGTCGAGAGAAAAATGGCGGAAGTGAAGAGGTTAGAGCATGATAATCTTGCTGGGTTACTGGTGGAAAATCTGGTCGAGGGAGAAACCTGTCCTGTCTGTGGATCAACTCACCACCCCAAGCATGCTCAGAGTCTAGCTAATGAGATAGTGGACAAGGCAAGAAAGGAGCTCGAGCAAGCCAAAGGAGACCTTCAAAGTTATGAAGGAAAAAGCGTAGAACTTACGACCTCTCTTGCCGTGACTAAGGCTCAATTGTTCGCGAAAAAGGAACTGGAGCAGAACCAGGCAGATCTCTTAACAACCAAGCAACGTTCTATTGCTACTTATCGTGGGGAACTAGCAGAAGCAGATCGCGATAAGGAAGTTCACGTTCTAAAGAAAGAACTAAATGAACAGGAAGCTAAATTGTCTATTAGTCGGCAGGTTTTCACCCAATGGAAAACGGATCAAGAACAGTGGAGCCGTAAGTTGGAGGATGCCCAGAGTAAACTAGTAGAAATAGAAAAAAAGCAGCATAAAACAAGTGCACAAATTGCTTCTCTAGAAGGAGTAGGAAAAGACGTTCACATTCGTTTAAACCACCAGCTGAAAGAACAAGCTCAGCGGAAAGTGAACTTGGACGATTTGCGTGGTGAAATTGCCATACCGGAAATCTTGTTATTACAGAAGCAATATACCCACTGGGATCAGATGACGAGAACCTTGAGTCAGACCTTGTCTGGCCTCGAGGAGGAGTTACGGAAAGCGGATGAGGCCCAGGAACAGTTTACACGGGAAAGGACCCTTTGTGAGCTTGAGCTTCAGAATTTAAAAACCGTAGGAACAGAAGCCGCGCGTGATTTAACAGAGCATCAGAAGAAATGCGATGCTTTAACCGAAGGAAAGCCAGCCCATGAGCTGATTGAACAAGTCAAGCGGGAGTTGTCGCTTGTAACAGGGATGGAAGAAACGCTTAGAAACTCCTATGAACAGGCCAAAGAGGTATGGACTCAGGCGGAACAGACTCAGGCAGTTAGTATAAAAACCCTGGAATTATTCCGAGAGGGATTTGAGGCGGCTCGGCGAAAGCTAGACTTAGGTCTGCAAACGGCTCAATTCATGACCGTAGCAGAGGCACAAAGCGCGTTATGTGAGGTCGCGGATCGGCTGAAAATGGAACAAGATATCTCGACCTTCCGCCAAAATGTCTTACTTAATAAGCAAAAGCAGGCAGAGGTGGAAGGGATACTTAAAGGACGAAACCTTCGTCCCGAGGAATGGTTAGCTTGGCCAATTCGGCTTAAGGAGTTTGAAAAGGCCCATACTGAAGCGATTGAGCGGCGGGGTGCAAATCAACAAAGGTTGGAGAAACTGAAAGTTGCGCATGAAGAATGGAAGACTCTAGAATGTGAACGTAATGGCCTTGTTCATCGCCAAGATTTACTAAAGACCTTGCAGACTGTTTTCAAAGGGAATGCCTTTGTCGAATTCATTGCACAAGAACAATTAACCAACGTATCCCTAGATGCCTCCGAACGATTAAAACAGTTAACAAACCAACGCTATGCCCTGGAAGTTGATTCTGAGGGTGGCTTCATTATGCGGGACGACGCTAACGGTGGTGTACGTCGGCCTGTAAACAGTCTATCAGGAGGAGAAACTTTTCTCACGGCGCTGGCACTTGCGCTTGCTTTATCTACCCAGATTCAGTTACGTGGGGAATCGCCGCTCGAGTTCTTCTTTCTTGATGAAGGATTTGGAACCCTTGATGCTAATCTGTTGGAGACAGTCATGAACACGCTTGAGAAACTTCGATTACAAAACTTAAGCATAGGGATTATCAGTCACGTGCCAGAGCTAAAAAACCGCCTTTCTCGCCGGTTAGTTCTTACGCCCGCCGAGGCCGGTGGTGCTGGAAGTAAGGTTAAGTTGGAGATGGCGTAGAAACGGGGTCTGGTTAAATGTTATACAAGAGCCTTTCACTCACAGTTGTAGTCGTGGAGGGCTCTTTAAAATCTTATTGTATTTAGGGATATTCTGTAGTTTTTCCACGTGCTCATTCAAATAAATGGGAATAGGTACCGGTGACGGGACTATAGGATATAAATATTGGTGAGGATAGAGATATACTTTGGTTTAATGAAAGGGGAAAAAAGTGGAGAAATGTATAAATAGTGATACTACTTGAGTTGATGGAATAATTATGGTTGTCTTAAACATGTAAGTTTTTTATTAATTTGAAAATTTAGGGTATTGACTAAAGTTAATAAAAAGGCCATACTAAATAAAAAGATTAAAACAAAGTTTTATATACTAAAACTAAGTATTTTGCCATTTTATGGTAGTGAATGGAGGTTTATTCGTGGCCGAGAAATATGTGCAGACTCTTGAACGGTCTTTAGATGTTTTAGAAGTGCTAGCTCACGCCGAAGAACCATTAGGGGTTACGGAAATTGGAAGTCGCATTAGTTTGCATAAAAGCACAGTTCATCGAATCTTGCAAACTTTATGTCACAGGGGCTATGTCGAAAGAAAAAAGGATAGTGAACGCTATCAATTAGGTATTAAAATTATTGAATTAGGAATTCGCTTTTTCAACGATTTAGAAATTCGCAAAGTTGCAGGTCCTATCTTAAGTGACTTAGTTAAAGTATTAGATGAAGTCGTCCACCTAGTGCTTCCTGATGATGGAGAAATCGTTTATATTGATAGAGCTGAGAGCTCTCAAGTCGTTAGTATGCATTCTAAGGTAGGGCGTAGGGCTCCAATGCACTGTACTGCAGTAGGAAAAGCACTGCTCTCAACCTTACCAGAAGAGGAAGTCAGACATATCCTTGAACTTAAAGGCATGACTAAATATACTCCTAACACTATAACAGATCCCGAAGATTTGCTTGCTGGTTTGAGAGAGATTAGATTAAGTAAGATATCAATTGAGACGGAAGAAAATGAAATCGGAATTATATGTTTGGGTACACCGATATTCGATTATTCAGGGCAAGCAATTGGCGCGATCAGTGTTTCAGGGCCCGCTAGTAGGATTACGGAAAAGGGGGTTAAGTGGATTGGAAATGAACTAAAAACGTCTGGAGAACTCATCTCGGCTAAGTTAGGATATAGCTTTTTTCAAAGGTGATAGCACATGGCCTGATTAACTATTATAATTCGTCAAAATCAACAAAATATCTTAAATTTTTGGAAAGTTTCCTATTGACGATTTACTCTGTTAGGGTAATAATATAACCATAAAGTTTTGAAACTATGTTTTAATTATTGAAACAAGTCTGAAAATTATAACTAGGGAAAGGGGAGCAATAACCGAGGTTTAGTCATATGGAACACTTACTTTAATGAAGTTTAGTTGACTTATTTTAATGCGGTTAACCATCAGGTATAGGAAACTTACTTCAGGGAGTCTGGTTGAACTTATCCAGGGCTTGGCGCCACTTATTGCGGTTAAGAAGAAGGAATTTAGTGGGGTTAACCATCGGGTAAAAACACTGTTAATGAAGGGGGAAGATCAGTGGGAGTATTAGCAGACGTATATGAAATGCTAAATACGTGTAACAAGTGTGGTGGTTGCCATACAGCTTGTAAGACCTATAAATTGACTGGGTCAGAGGAAATGTCTACACGCGGAAGAATCCAGCTTATCAAAGCTGTCGCCGATGGGAAATTAGAACCTAATCAAGAGTATGAAGATGCTATCATGAGCTGTCTGTTGTGTGGAGAATGTGCAGTCACTTGCCCAAACGGTGTACATGGTAATGAACTCGTCATGGCTGCGCGGCGAGATCTAAAACTAAGAAAAGGAATCAAGCCATTTGCTAAGTCTTTTGCTTTAAAAACTTTAGCAAGTCCGAAGAGGTTGGGTATGGGATTCAGTCTTTTCGGAGGAATGGGCAAAAGTGTCCTCAATAAAATTGATGGACTGGACTATTTTCGAGGTATTGATATTCGAAACTTCCCTACTGCAAAAAAACCATTTTTGGAGCAGGTTCCAGAGAAGATTACGGTGCAACATCCGAAGCATAAAGTCGGATTTTATGTGGGCTGTTTTCTCAATTACTCCTTAGACCAAACCGCTCATTCTGTTGTTAAAGTGTTAACGAAAAATGACTGTGAAGTTATTATTCCAAAAGATCAAGTGTGCTGCGGTCTTCCGCAATATGCCTATGGTGACTTCGAAACAGCGAAAAGAAACGCCCGCAAAACTATTGATACCTTTTTAGATAAGTATAGCGATGCCGAAGTTGTTCTCTCCGCATGCGGGTCCTGTGTTGCGATGCTTAGACATGATTATCTAAAGCTCTTTGCCGATGAGCCGTCGTATCTTTCAAAAGTTGAAAGATTTTCTGAAAAAGTGGTAGAGTTTTCAGAATATATGGCAAAGATTGGTGTCGATCAGAGCAAACTTCATAATTCAAGTCCTCTAACAGTCACCTATCATGATCCTTGCCACATGGTTCGGGGTCTTAAGGTAACAAAGCAGCCTCGGCAATTGTTGCAAATGATTCCTCGGGTTGAATATAAGGAAATGTTTGAAGCCAGCCGTTGTTGCGGGGCAGCCGGTTTAATGCAAGCCTTCTATCATGAGGTATCAACAGATATCACAGTTCAGAAGACACAAAACATCAAGGATACCAATGCAGATTTGGTGGCTACAAGTTGCCCAGCTTGCATGTTGAGACTTCAAGGCGGCATAAACAAAGCCGGTCAAAAACAAAAGGTTATGCATGTTGCCGATGTAATGGCCAATGCTTACGAAGACTAATTGAATGTAAGAATTACATTACTGTGTATAGGGTCTGACCATTACAACTCATCATGGTCTGGCCGAAAATCGAAAATTTCCCTTTGCGGAACATGCTGACCGCAAGTTCTAGTAAATGAGTGGAAGGGCGGGTAGTCATGAGTAACGTCAATATCAGTAAGTTAAAGGGGATTGTCGGTGATGCCAATGTCATCGATTCCCCTTCCGAAATGGCTAAATATCTAAAAGGTCAAGGTAAGCCTGCAGTCGTCGTCTTACCTGGGAATACTTCTGAAGTTTCGAGTATCGTCAAACTGGCGAATGAGCAGAATGTGAAATTAGCGGTGGGCGGGGCAGTCGTTGATACCCTGGGGATTACGGGTGGGATCGCGATGGTTATGTCCCGGATGAACCAGATTTTAGAAATGGATCATCTAAACCTTGTGGCAGTCGTCGAACCAGGGCTTCTTCATAAAGAATTTCTTCTTAAAGTTGCGGAAGCCGGATTAAACTTTCCTCCGGAGCCCTATGAAGTCGAAACCAGTTCGGTTGGCGGCTGCTTTGCGATTGGAGATTCCGATTCTAAATCCTTTGAATATGGTCCTACCCGGACTTTCCTTTTGGGATTTGAAATGGTTCTCCCGACAGGGGAAATCCTGGATATCGGAAATAAATGTATTAAGAACGTTTCCGGTTTAGATTTCATCCACTTCGCTGTCGGAAGCCAAGGAACATTTGGGATTTTCACTAAACTTCTGGTGAAGCTCTTACCTGCACCGGAAGCTAAAAAAGCAGTGATTGGAACGTTCGCATCCATGCATAAGGCGAATGCAACCTTCAATACCCTGATTAAGCGGAATGTGCATCCGACCCGGATGAATCTCATCAATGCTTCCCTTGCGAAAACTGCAAAATCCGGAACGGAAGGGCAACTTGTGATCATTGATTTGCAGGGATTTAAAGAGTCGGGTAAAAACATCGCTAATGAAGTTGCTACAGTTCTTACCTTGGGTGGAGGCTTTGATGTAAAGATCATTGAGGACGAGGTTGAGTATGAGCAATTGATCAATGGTTGGCTTAAAGTCCGCGCCGACCTCAATGCAAAACCGGCGCAAACCGTGGAGTTTGTGGTTGGCCCGATGAAAATGCCTCAAGCCCTGGCTCAGCTCGAAGCCCTTACGGGAGATCTAGGGGCTTATCCTGGCGTAATTGTCGAAGGGCTACTCGGATATGTTTGTTTGGCTCTGCCCGAGGGAACGGATAAACTTGCTTTAGCCACGAAATTGAATAAACTGGCGATGTCCCTGGGCGGGAACGTGAAGGGCCTCTTGGGTCATAAGCTCAAAGCTGAAGTTTACAATGATGCGGAAATGTGGAAGCAAACCACAAGTTTGCTCAGTGAACTGCGTCAACAATTTGACCCCAAAGGGATTCTCAACCCTGGGGTAAGTCTAGAGGCTTAAGAAGAAGGAGGTCTGAATATGTTAAGCCAAACGGTTGTAAAGCGGTTGAAGGAAATTGTTGGGGAGAAAAACGTGGTTACAGACAAAGTTGGTCTGTTGACCTATGGTTATGACGGCACGTTATTATCTGGTGAAGCGCTAGGAGTCGTTTCTCCGCAAACAACGGAACAAGTCGTTGAAGTTGTCAAATTGATGAACGAGCACAATATTAAACTTGTTCCCCGGGGTGCTGGTACGAATGAGAGTGGTGGAACCATTCCTTCTGAAGAGTCTGTGGTGATTAGCTTTACTAAAATGACTAAAATTCATGAAATAGACACTGAAAACTTTGTAGCAGTTGTTGAGCCTGGAGTGATCAATTTTGACCTTCAAGTCGAACTGGAAAAGAAAAAATTCTATTTTCCTCCCGATCCGTCTTCCTATAAGGCCTCAACAATAGGGGGAAATGTTGGTGAATGCTCCGGTGGACCGAAATGTTTTAAATATGGGGTTACCCGGGATTATATCTTGGGTCTAGAAGTCGTTCTCCCGAATGGCAAAGTCATTCAAACGGGGGGGCGTAATTTCCAAAGTGAGCCGGGTTATGATTTGACTCGAATCATTGTTGGCGCGGAAGGAACCCTAGGATTGGTCACCAAAGTTTTCGTCCGTATTATACCGATACCCAGAGCCAAGAAAACAATGCTAGCTATTTACGATAAAGTTGAAGATGCTTCGCAAACAGTTGCCGATATAGTTGCAGCCGGTATTATTCCGACAACTCTGGAATTGATGGATAATTTGCTTATCAATACGACGGAGGATTTTACCCATGCCGGGATTCCCCGTGACGCTGGAGCTGTTCTGATTATTGAGGTTGACGGATATCCAGAAGATATGGACGGGCAAGTCAAGACGATTGGTGAAATCGCCAAAACAATTGCCAAAGAATTTAAAGTTGCTCAATCGGCAGTTGAAGTGGATCAAATTTGGACTTCAAGGCGCAGTGCTTTCGGATCTGTTGCTCGCGTTAGACCATCCTATGGTGTTAATGATATTACGGTTCCGAGGAGTAATTTCCCAAAAGCGATTGAGGGAGTCCTTAAAGTAGCAAAAGATTTTGGTGTGACGATCGGAGTTGTGGCCCATGCCGGTGACGGAAATCTTCATCCGCTAATTCTTTTCGATCAACGGAATAAAGAGGAAACTGAAACCGTCCATACTGCTGAACAGGCGCTCTGTATGATGGCTCTTGATCTCAAGGGGACGATAAGTGGTGAGCACGGAATCGGTCTCGTCAAGAAGAAGTATCTTGATAAGGAGTTTACACCCGCTGCTATGGAAGCTTTTAGAAAGGTTAAGAGAAGCTTTGATCCGAGTAATCGCTTTAACCCAGGGAAGGTCATCGACCTCTAAAGTTAAGAAAAAAATTTATAGGTATCGGACCGGATCCCGTTGCAAGACTGCGAAATTCGTTTGGATATTTAGTATATAGATATATCTCACTTCCTAGTGGCGTGTGGACGCTGCTCTAGTGTTTATCACTAGAGCAGTGTGCTTTGAGGCACCAAAATTGGATGTGTTTTCTAGTGAAGCGAATTTAATGGTGAAAAGGGGATATACTAAATCTAGTTTTTGGGTACCTTTTATCATAGCATATAACACAGTCAACAGACTGATCAATAACGGCTCTGCGTTATGTTCAGAACTCTGGACATAGCCTCTTTGAGAAAAAATTTATCACCATTAATTATTTCACCAAATTCAGTAAACAAGAGGCTTGAGAGCATCAATTCGTTTTGACAGAAAAATCTCCTTATGGACCCATGTCCAGAGTTCTGATGTTACATAATTGTGCAATGATTGAAGGATTAAGCGAGATGGCGTGGGCATCGGCAATTAAAAGTTATCTAAATATTCAAATAAATACTTAGCGCTAATTCTTCTTGGAATCTATTTTAAAAATAAATGGAGGTTTAAAATGGAAAGCCGCGTTTTTAAGCTTGAAGACTTAACTCAATTTGATGAAAACATTCCCCAAAAGATCATGGTTTATCAGACGGATAAAACTCTGGGTGCTATGTGGTGTTTAGAACCAGGTCAAGAAGTATTTCTGCATCAACATCCCAATGCTGATGATGTGTGGATTTGCCTAGAAGGAGAGCGGGGCCTCTATTTTGCTGGAGAAGGACAAGAAGTAGAAATTAAGAAGGGTATGGCAATTCTCGCAAAAGCGGGACAAACTCATGGAATGCGAAATACAGGTAAAGATCGTTTCGTATTTATTGGGATTGCTGGCCCAGTACCGGTAGAGACAGAGAAGTTATGATAAATAAGGTTTAAAAGTTTGTGATTCAAGCTATGAATAAAAGTTATTGTCAGAAATATATTCTTCGAAAAACTTTAAATAATTCTGTTGACTAATTAGCAAATAAGATAGATAATGGTGTTAAGGAAAAATGAAACTAGGTTTTACATGATGAAACAATAATATGTGGCCTTAAATTTTTCCATGGTCAATAATTATTACTACGATGCGCTAGGGACGCAATGTCTGATAAGTCTCTTGAATCTTGTGCGAATACTGAGTGGAAAGGAGGGACATTCTCTTTTCATTAGTGGGTATTAATAACAAGAGGTTTATGTCTGGAACAACTAATCTGTTAAGGCGACCTTAATAGTTGCAGAAAATTTCATTATGGAAGTGATAACGTATGGCAAAATTTCTAGAATTCCAGGGGAAAGAATGGCTTAGAAAATCAGGACTACCGGTACCACAAGGTCGTGTAGCCTCGACTCCAGAAGAAGCCAAGAAGATTGCCGAGGAGATAGGCAAAGCCGTTGCCGTAAAAGGTCAGGTACAGGCAGGCGGACGTGGTAAAGCAGGGATTGTTAAATTAGTTAGTACTCCTGATGAAGCAGAAGCTGCTGCTGCAGAAATTCTTGCTAAAAGCATCGGGGGAAATCCTATTAAACAGGTTCTTGTTGAGGAAAAACTGGATATTAAAAAAGAGTATTATTGTTCGTTCGTAATCAATGGTGCAAGAGAAGCACGTTCACCTATGTTGATGTTTAGTGCCGAGGGCGGAATGGACATTGAAAGCGTTCCCGAAGAATTGCTCTTCAAAATCAACATTGATCCGATTAATGGACTTCAATCATATGATGCTGTGGATTTGTGTGCACGGGCCGGTATTCCTGCTCAGGATCTAAGTAAGTTTGCAAGTTTCCTATCAAAGCTTTCACAAACGTATAAGAAATTAGATTGCCAAACACTGGAGATAAATCCGTTTGTAATGACAGGTAGCGGTAACTTAGTATGTGCAGACTGCAAAATGGAAATTGACAACAGTTCTGTTGGCCGTCATCCGGAATTTGGGATCAAAATTGCGCGGGATTTGCCTGGCGCGCCTACGGAGCTAGACCTCATTGGCTGGAGCATCGAAGAAACCGATGCCCGCGGTACAGGCTTCCTTATGAACATGGGTTATGACGAAGTAAGTCCTGGTTATATCGGCTACCATCCAATTGGTGGCGGTTCGGCAATGATGGGTTTAGATGCTTTGAACCAAGTAGGCCTTAAGCCAGCAAACTATGCTGATACCAGTGGTAATCCTGTTGGCTCGAAGATTTATCGAGTCGCAAAGTGTGTCCTTTCTCAGCCAAATATTGACGGTTATCTACTTGGCGGATTCATGATGGCAAACCAAGAGCAATGGCATCATGCTAACGCTATCGTTAAGGTACTCAGAGAGATTCTCCCAACCTCGAAACCAGGATTACCTTGTGTTCTGCTACTCTGTGGTAACAGAGAAGACGAATCTCTGGAAATCCTCCGAGAGGGTCTTGCAGACCTAATGACTCCTGATGGCCCGGGCAAGAGAATCGAGATTTATGGTAAAGAGTATGTAACGGATACGAAATTCATTGGACAAAGACTTTTAGCTCTTAGCAAAGAATATAGAGCTGAAAAAGAATCTCAAGGAAAGTAGGGGAACCCATGCTGGAATTCGCAGAAAAAAGTCTGACAGTTAAAATCGATACCAGCAAGTGTGATACATGCGAGACAAAAGCATGTGCCGAGGCGTGCAAAAAGTTCGCCAGAGGATTGCTTGGGATTGATGACAAAGGTAGAGCTTCAGTTGCACATCGCGATACGGAAGAGGTTTTGCGTCTTGGAACTGAGTGTTTAGCATGTGAACTAGCTTGTAAGACCAAAGGTAACAATGCCATAACCATTGAGGTTCCTGTTAAAGGTTTGGATGAGTACCTTGCGAAACGTCAATAAGGTGCAATAGATCTGAGTAGGTAGATGTTATTGTATATTAAAACGAAGCAAAATGTTAAATGAGGGATAAAGATGGGCATTTTGATCAATAAGAGTACTAAGGTCATCGTCCAAGGGATTACGGGTCGGGAAGGATCCGTACGGACAAAGTACATGAAAGAATATGGTACCCAAGTAATTGGTGGAACTAGCCCGGGTAAAGCTGGAGAGCAGGTTCATGGCATACCGGTTTTTAACACTGTGAAAGAGATTGTCCGAGAGCAAGGTGAAATTGACTTCAGCGTTATCTTTGTACCAGGCAAATTCTTAAAAACAGCTGTTTTCGAAGCAGTTGATGCTGGAGTTAAGAATATTATTCCCTGCGTAGAGGGCACTCCCATCCACGATATTATGGAAATGATATCTTATGCTAATTCTAAAGGATCAAGGCTTCTCGGACCGGGGTCTATCGGAATTATTACACCAGGTGAGGCTGTCGTAGGTTGGCTTGGCGGCAACAAAGAATGGGCCAACAAGTTCTTCCAAAAAGGTGATATTGGAGTTTTCTCTCGTAGTGGTGGTCAGTCAGGAACAATTCCTTGGTTGCTAAGAGAAGGCGGATTTGGAGTCAGTACTGTAATTCATACAGGGACAGAACCAGTTCTGGGAACGTCTATGGCGGATTTACTTCCGTTATTCGAGGCAGATCCCGAGACAAAGGGCGTAGCTGTTTATGCGGAAATTGGCGGTTCACAAGAAGAAGAGTGTGCTGAGGTTATCGCAGCCGGTCAATTCACGAAGCCTTTCGTAATTTATGTAGCAGGGGCATGGGCGCCGGCAGGTATGCGATTCTCCCATGCATCTAATATTGTAGAACGTGGGCGTGGATCAGCCAAAAGTAAAATGGAAGCCATTACGAAGGCTGGAGGATTTGTTGCTGAAACTCCAACCGATATCCCAATTATCTTAAAAGAGAAGATTAAGGGTTAAACGTTAAAGCATTAAGCATCGTAACCCTAGGGTTAAAACCTTTGAAATAAAAAATTAAAATGCAGGGGGTAATTACTAATGACAATTATGAGATCTGTTATGTATATTCCTGGAAACAATCCTAAAATGGTGGCAAAGGCTCCTGAATTTCCAGCTGACATTGTCACGCTTGACCTAGAAGATTCCGTTCCACCAGCTGAAAAAGAAGCTGCTCGTAAAATTGTTGCCGAAAATCTTAAATATGCCGCTACTGGTGGCGCAGAAGTATTTGTACGTATTAATAACTGGGAGACTGAATTAACCAACGATGATCTGGAAGCCATTGTCTATGAAGGTCTTCATGGAGTAACCTTGGCTAAAACAGGCTGCGCTGCAGACGTACAACGCCTCGACTGGAAACTTGAAGAACTCGAGCGTCGTCGCGGCTTAGAAGTTGGGTCAGTTAAGATCTCTATGTTGCTTGAAACAGCTAAAGGAATTATCAATGCTGCGGAGTGCTGCTTAGCCAGCAAACGTAATGTTAACGCAATTTTCGGAGCAGTTGACTATTGCCGTGATATGCGCGTGAAACTGACTAATGAAGGTGTTGAACAACAATATGGGCGCGCTCATGTGGCAGTAGCTTGCCGTGCTGCTAGAATTGTGGCAATTGATGCTCCTTTCGTTGATTTCAAGAATATTGAAGCTTTCGAGAAAAACGTTGCTGAAGGACGTCAAATGGGTTATGAAGGCCGCATGATTATTCACCCAGGACAAATCGAACCTTCCAATCGTATGTATTCCCCAGATCCTGCTGACGTTGAATGGGCTACTGGTGTAGTAAAAGTATTCGAAGAAGAAGGTATTGCCAAAGGTAAAGCTTCCGTTTCTTACAACGGTAAGATGGTAGATACTCCTGTATACGAAAATGCTAGAGACATCTTAGCAGCTCAAGCTGAGATTGATGCAAAAAACGCTAAGTAAGATTGCTTAAAGGTATAATGTAATCAGTTTAACCGTGTGTTTGGTTGCCTCTTCAACGAGGTGACCAAACAATTTATTTACAATGACTGCCATTCCATTAAACTCACAAAGGTTATTGAAAGGAAGATGAATATGACGCGCATTAAAGATCTTCGTGAAGAAGCCTTGGCTTTTCATGCTGTGAAACCAGGTAAACTCGAAGTAAGAGTAACATGCCCCGCTCAAGACAGAGATGATCTAACGCTGGCATATTCTCCTGGAGTCGCCGAACCCGTTAAAGAAATCGGCAAAGACATAGAAAATCTTGATATTTATACAAACCACGCCAATTTTGTCAGCATAGTTTCCAATGGTACAGCTATTCTTGGACTTGGCGATCTCGGCGCTGCGGCCTCCATGCCGGTTATGGAAGGGAAAGCTCTTCTCTTTAAAACCTTTGGAGATGTAGATGCTTTTCCGATCTGTGTCAATACAAAGGATGTTGACAAAATTATTGAGATCGTTGAACTAACTGCTCCAACCTTTGGAGGGGTTAATTTAGAAGATATTAAAGCACCTGAGTGTTTCCAAATTGAAGAAGGCCTCAAGTCCCGAGGAATCTTTAAGGGCCCTATTTTCCATGATGATCAGCATGGAACCGCAGTCGTAACTTTGGCTGGACTCTATAACGCGCTTAAAGTTGTTGGAAAGAAAATCGAAGACGTTAAAGTAGTTGCTAATGGTGCAGGAGCCGCCGGAATCGCAATCATTAAATTATTAATGAGTGTTGGACTTAAAAACGTAATTATGTGTGATACTAAAGGTGCCATTTACCAAGGCCGCACCGTTGGTATGAATCCTTGGAAAGAACAGATTGCTGCAGCAACTAACCCTGAAAAATTTAGTGGTGATCTTGCTGGAGCACTCATAGGTGCAGATGTATTTATTGGTGTATCAGCAGAAAATGTTCTTAACGAAGAAATGATCAAATCCATGGCCAAAGATCCTATTGTTTTCTGTCAGGCTAACCCAATTCCTGAAATATGGCCGATTGAAAGAGCAATAGAGGCTGGTGCAGCAGTCATTTCTACAGGCCGCTCAGATGTTATTAATCAAATTAACAACGTTTTAGCGTTCCCTGGCATGTTCCGAGGCGCTATTGACGTTAGAGCTACCGATATTAATGATGCTATGAAGATTGCCGCTGCAAAAGCAATCGCTGATTGTGTATCTGCAGCGGAACTCAATGCTAGCTTTATTATGCCTAGCACTTTGAACCCTGAAGTAGCCCCAGCTGTTGCTGCCGCTACAGCTAAAGCTGCTATCGATAGTGGAATTGCTAGAAATCCTACTGATCCGGTCATCGTAGCAGAAAATCTGAAGAAAAGATTAGCAAATCAATATAAATAGCATTAATTTCTTACCCTACAAAGGGGCCATCGATATGGCCCTTTTTCTTTTTCATTTTTTTCAATCCCAAGACACCCATTATATAGTGGTGTTCCATATTCTATTTCGATGGGGAAAGAGCCACCGAAAGTCCTCGTTGTTAAACTTAAGCTAAAACGAGTTCACTAAGCCCACTATGTTTGGATATATTAAGAAACATAAGGTCATAATTCTTAATATCAGCGATAGGTTCGATTAAGGTGAAAGATGTACTGATTGACCCACCTTATGCTTACTGGTAGAATATATCAATGTGTAGTTTGAGCAGGGCGTTGGTTACAATATAAGAATCATAGGGGTAAAGGGGTATCTAGTATGAATATACCAAATGGAAAGATAAAACATAAATCGGGAAAGGAAAAGCATACTTGTCTGGAGGTAACTGAGCCAGCTGAACTAATGAAGTTTTTGATAGATAATATTCCAACGAAAAGCCGTAAGGATATTAAATCTCTATTGGCCCATCGCCAGATTTCAGTTGACACTGAAGTCATTACACAATTTAATCATCCTCTTGTAGAAGGCCAACAGGTTATCGTAAATTGGGATAAAGTACTGATAGAAAATCAACCTCAAGGTCTAAATATTGTGTTTGAAGATCCATATATTATGATTATTGAAAAACAAGCCGGATTGCTCTCGATTGCAACTGCAACAGAAAAGGAAGAAACGGCTTATAGTATCTTAAGCGATCATGTTAAAAAACGGGATCCTAAAAACAAGATTTTTGTCTTGCACCGCCTTGATAGAGAAACTTCTGGAGTAATGATGTTTGCAAAAAGTGAAAAAGTGCAGCAATTACTTCAAAAGGCTTGGAAGGAAGCTGTGTTAGAGCGAACTTACATCGTAGTTGTTGAAGGGCCTTTAAATAAAGAAGAAGGAACGATCGTTTCTTGGCTGACTGAGAGTAAAGCTTTTATCATGTACTCTAGCCGAACTCCCAATGGCGGCCAAAAAGCGATAACACACTATAAAGTTCTTAAGAAGAATAAACATTACTCTTTATTGGAAGTAAATTTAGAAACAGGGCGGAAGAATCAAATTCGTGTTCATATGAAAGATATTGGACACAGCGTGATTGGAGATAAGAAGTATGGCTCGACTAAGCACCCTATTGGTCGACTTGGATTACATGCTCGAGTGTTAGCCTTTAAACATCCGATTACGGGCGAAGAAGTTCGTTATGAGGCGGATATTCCGAAGGAGTTTTTAAATCTGTTTAAACAATAGCATTTATACAGGACAGGAATGTAACTTGATAGTATAAAAAACCAAGCCATAGGCGCAGGCGGTTGCCTTCGTTGCTCTGTATTTGTACTGAAAAAACCGGGTTCACACCCGGTCTTTTGATACGTCTTTTCCAATTTTATCAGAGTCATGAGGAAGGGGAATCTTCTCTGTGTTATCAGGTTTGCGTGACTTATTGTTAGTTTTCTTGGCCATTTTGGATTTTACCTCCTTTAAACTCTTACATAGAATCCCCTGATTAAAGAATAACATGCATGGAGTTTTAAAAGGCAATTATGCGGAATGGAGTTGAGATCAAATGTCTAATAAATTAGAGCGTGAAAGAGCGACTGTGGAGAGGATGATTAGACTATATTGTAAAGGTCATCACCATTTGGACAATGAATTATGTTCAGAGTGCCAAGAACTACTAAAGTATGCGATGAATCGTGTAGATCACTGCAAATTTGGAGAGGGCAAGCCAACTTGCGCCAAATGTACGGTTCATTGTTATAAACCCGAAATGCGAAATAGAATTAAAGAGACAATGCGTTATTCAGGCCCCAAGATGATTTATCATCATCCAGTTGCAGCTATAAGGCACTTAATTGATGGATTAAGAAAGTAAATTATTCATAAATCATTGGAAGAAGGACAAGTACGATGGGAATTAAAGAATATTCTCTGGAAATGAGAGGAATGCCACACCGTGACTTGGAAGAGTATTTTCTTTCCAGCGGGGGAAAGTGGAATGGAAAGAAAACGTATTCCGGTCTGAACTGGGAAGTTGACTTAAGCGACTCGTGGTCCTGTACCCTTGGGTCAATTCAAATTCCAGCTACTCGTGTGACATTTCGTGTAGATGAAGAGGATTGGCCGGAGGTTCTAAAGGCCTTTCGCTTACGCTTTCTCTCAGCGGGGGGATAGAGGAAGAGTATTAATTAAAGTAGCCTCATTCAAGCTATCCCGAAACCATGCTATTCATAATACCGCTTGGCCAAGCGCCACTTTAATAATGTAGGAAGATGTTATTCATTTGAATAAATTAAAGCCTATATGAGAAACTACCTTAAAAGGAGTGTGAGTTATGAAGTTCGCCGAAACCCAAACATTTAAAAATTTAAGCGATGCCTTTGCTGGGGAGTCTCAAGCGCGCAATCGTTATTCATTTTTTGCGGGAGTGGCTAAGAATGAAGGCTATCAACATATTCAAGCTGTTTTTGAAGAAACAGCTGCCAATGAAAAGGAACATGCTAAAGTGTTCTATAAACTTCTTATTGCACATACTGAGGAAGAAACCAACACTATACATGTGGATGCTGATTACCCATTAGTTTACAAAGATACTCTGACAAATTTGCGAGCTGCTGCAGCTGGAGAAAGAGAAGAATGGGCAGAAATTTACTCGAAGTTTGCAACTATTGCTGAACGGGAAGGATTCGCTGATATTGCAAAAGCCTTCCAAACGATAGCTGAGGTAGAAAAGCACCATATGACTCGTTTTGATCATTATGCCGATGGGATTGAGAAGGGGACAATTTTCAGTAAGGATACTCCGACAGTATGGAAATGTACGAACTGTGGGTATATTCATGAAGGCCCTGATGCACCAGATAAATGCCCAGCTTGTGCTCATCCTCAAGGATACTTTGAGGAACTACCAGAGAAATATTAAGCATCATAGCCGAGGACGCTCCTCGAGAACTGACAGTACTTTAGAGATGAAAAATGTTGTTTTTGCAATAAGCTCTTATTTAAAATGAAATTGATAGTATATCTAAATCAATTTTGTAAATATTTCAGGACAAACGTCCCTGCATAAGCGGCAGGGATTTTTTTCGTGGGTCGCGAATAGCAATATAGAAAAGTTTATTTCAGATGGGTATTAGGTCCCTCTGAATTTTTGCGTAACTCATCCAGTAAATAAAATAACTTCACTAGGTTTGAAGTATTGATCTTTGTAGTGTAGTTTAGTATTGAAAATTAATTCAACTTATAAAGGATGGGTAATTATTATTTACTGGACCGTATCCAAGACAAGTGGAGGCAATCATGAAAGAGAAATATGTAGAATTGAACGCCAAGGAACTTCAACTCATGCTACAAGGCTCCTTGCAGTGGATTGATATATCACACCGATTAACCTCATCCAAAGCAGGAATGCGAAAGCTAAGTGAATCTCTTGACAAACCATCGATTCCCAAACAAACAGAGCAAAAAGGGCTTACTTTAACACAGGAAAAAGGGGTACATTCGAAGCGACTTGAAGGGCAACCAATAATATGGCTACTGGGTAGTGTTGGTATTTTAACATTATCATCTTGGTTTTACTTTGTCCTATTTTCTAAGTAGTAGTCAATAATTGTATAATGTAAGTTAGGAAGGGCTAGTCTATAAAAAAGTTAGCATTCCTAACTTTTTTTATGACTAGTCAGACCCCCATGCCACTTCACCGCCCATCAGAGGGCTATCCATAGCCTGTGGCTTCGCTCTAGCCAAGTTTTCTAAAAAAATCTTTGCAAAATCATTAAAATTTGGGTATCATATATATAGAAGGTCAGGAAAGGTCAATGATGAATGTTGCAGATATATTGCGTTGACAAGGAGACATAAACAATGGGAAACCTAGCGGATCGCATTGAAGAATACTTGAAACAGATTTTAGAAAAAACGACAGAAGGGTATATTGTCTTGCAACGAAGCGAACTTGCGGGTGAGTTTGCATGTGTACCATCTCAGATCAACTACGTACTTGACACTCGTTTTACGGTTGAACGAGGTTACCTAGTTGAAAGTCGCCGGGGGGGTGGGGGATATCTAAGGATTATCCGCTTAGGCCTAGGAATCGAGGGGCAATATCAACAGGTTATCAGGCAATTGATTGGGGAACAGCTTTCTCGTGCTCGATCCAATGCTTTAGTAGAGCGACTTTTAGATGAGGAACTGCTGACGACTAGGGAAGCGGCGCTGATTAAGAGCGTTCTTTCTGGAAACAATTTAGAGGGAGAATTTAAAGATTGGGATACGCTACGCGCGTGTCTGATGAAGGATATTTTAACAACGCTAAGTCGGGATGATTTAGTCTAAAAGGAGGTTAGAAAATGCTTTGTCAGCATTGTAAACAGCAAGAGGCTATCATGCAATTATTTATAACAGAAAACGGAAAGACTCGAGAGGTGTATCTTTGCGAGACTTGTGCAAAAAAAACTCAAGAAGTAAGTTTTGTCTTTCACCCTGCTATTGTGCCAGAGTTTTTGCAAGCACTTTTTGGCTTTAACTCCACTACAAAAGACCAACCAACTGAGATCGCATGTCCTAAATGTGGAATCAGCTTTTCCCAAATTACCCAAGTCGGGAAACTGGGATGTAGTTCCTGTTATGAGACCTTTGAAACTCAGCTTGAACCGTTACTGCGGCGTGTTCATGGTGGAGGTCAAAATGTAGGTAAAATCCCTGCGAGACGAGGAGCTGCCCTAAGAAATCGCGTGGAACAAAGAAAGCTGAAGGAAACACTTCAAGCCTTGATTCAGCAAGAAGCGTTTGAGGAGGCTGCTGTAGTAAGAGATCAGATTCGTAAAATTGAGCAATCTGCGGGAGGGGAAAAAAGTGATTCGTAAAGAGCTCCTTTTACAGCACAGTGCCTGGATGAGCGAAACCGATTCTCCAGTCGTTATTAGCAGCCGGGTTAGATTAGCACGTAACCTTGAGGACTTCCCTTTTCCCCATGGCCTAAGCCAGGAAGGCGCTGCTCAGGTTGAGAAAACTGTTGCCCAAGTTTTAACCGATACAGAAGGGGTTAGTAAAGAACTAATCTATATATCTTTAACAGAACTAAGTAGCATTGAACAACAAGTTCTTATAGAAAAGCATCTGATCAGTCCGAGTCTGGGGGGGGCTACTGGGGCGCGTGGTGTGGCGTTAGCCCCTGATCACCGTTATGCAGTGATGGTTAATGAAGAAGACCATCTAAGAATTCAAGTACTTTTACCTGGTAATCAGCTTTTAGAATCACACCGCTTAGCAACTGAGTTAGATGATCTTTTAGAAGCAAAACTTGATTTTGCCTACAGGGAAAGTCAAGGGTATCTTACGGCTTGTCCTACAAATGTAGGGACAGGGCTCAGGGCCTCAGTTATGGTCCACCTGCCGGGCTTGGTTATTACTAAGCAAGTTCAACAGGTCTTGGGGGCGGTAACTCGCTTGGGGTTAGCTGTACGGGGGTTGTATGGTGAGGGCTCTCAGGCTTTCGGACACATCTTTCAAGTCTCTAACCAGATTACACTGGGAAAGAGTGAAGAAGACATCTTAAGTCATTTAGATGCTGTAACTAGACAAATTGTTGAACATGAACTTCAGGCACGTGAACTTCTTCGACAGCAAACCCCCACGCTCTTAGAAGATAAAGTCTGGCGTGCTAGAGGAACTTTACAAAATGCACGGTTACTCTCATCGGAAGATGCGATGCATCTTTTGTCCCACGATCGCCTAGGTACAGATATGGGGCTATTGCCCAAAACCAAAGATTGCTTTGCGACGTTAATCGTCGATACCCGTCCGGGATGTTTGCAATACATCCTCGATCGAGAACTTGACCCCAGTCAACGGGATGAAGAAAGGGCCCGCTTGATACGAAGCGCGATGTGCGAAGCGCGAGGCGCGATGGAGTCATGAAAGCTACGCTTTCAATCAAGTTCGAACATCGAGTCTCGAACCTCGTACATCGCATAAAGAAAGGATGAAAGAATAATGAAGGGACGTTATACTGAACGTGCAGAGAAGGTATTATCTATAGCCCATAGTGAAGCTAAACGAATGGGACATCAAGTTGTAGGAACTGAGCACATTTTGCTAGGGCTTATTCAAGAAGGGGAAGGCGTTGCTGCCCAAGCTTTAACAGGAATGAATTTAGACCTTGCAAAAATACAAAATCAGATTGAACAAATCACCGGAGTGGGTCAGCCTATTAAAGGAGAAGTTGGGTTTACCCCTCGAGTAAAAAAGGTCTTAGAATTGGCAAATGAGGAGGCTCATCGACAAGAGGTTAATTATATTGGAACCGAACATTTGCTTTTAGGTCTTGTTATGGAGGGAGAGGGAATTGCGGCTCGCATCTTAGCAAACCTCAATGTAAGCCCTGAAAGAGTTTGGAAACAGGTAGTCAAATTATTGGGTGGAGAATTGGATGAATCTGCGATACCGGTCCCCAATTCTGTTCCAACTTCTAAAAATCCTGGTCCCGTGAACACACCGGCTTTGAATGAATTTGGTCGAGACCTTACTTTGCAAGCACGCGAAGGACGTCTTGACCCTGTAATTGGAAGGGAAAAGGAAATAGAACGGGTCATTCAAGTTTTAAGCCGACGTACTAAAAATAATCCGGCGCTAATCGGAGAACCTGGTGTCGGTAAAACAGCCATTGCTGAGGGATTAGCACAAGGTATTGTTAATAATAGAGTGCCGGAAATTTTGGTAAACAAACGAGTTATCACGTTAGACCTTTCAGCAATGGTGGCAGGAAGCAAATACCGTGGTGAATTTGAAGAGCGCTTGAAGAAAGTCATGGAGGAGATTCGGGCGGACGGGAACATCATTCTCTTTATAGATGAACTGCATACTTTGATAGGAGCAGGGGCTGCAGAAGGTGCAATTGATGCCGCAAATATTTTAAAACCCGCATTAGCTAGGGGTGAACTACAATGCATTGGGGCGACAACCTTAGAGGAATACCGAAAATACATCGAGAAGGATTCTGCATTAGAACGTCGTTTCCAACCAATTTCAGTTGGTGAACCAACTGTAGAGGAAGCAATTGTAATACTCCATGGTTTAAGGGATCGTTATGAGGCACATCATCGAGTGAAAATAACCGATGAATCTATTGAGGCTGCTGCCCGTTTATCCGATCGTTATATTTCAGACCGTTTCTTGCCAGACAAGGCTATCGATTTAATGGATGAAGCAGCTTCGCGTGTTCGGTTAGCTAGTTTTACGGCACCACCTGATTTGAAATTACTTGAGGAAGAAACAGAACGATTGAAGAAAGAGAAAGAAGCGGCCGTTTCTAGTCAGGAATTTGAGAAAGCAGCGAAATTCCGTGACGAAGAACAAAAATTGCGGGCGGAGCTAGCTGAGCAACGTGGAGCTTGGCAAAACCAGCGTTATAAAGAAAATGCCATGGTTACTGGGGATGATATAGCCCAAATCGTTGCGAGTTGGACAGGAATACCCGTCAAGAAACTTGCAGAAGAAGAAAGTGAACGTCTCCTGCATCTGGAGGATGTCCTTCATCAACGACTTATCGGTCAAGATGATGCTGTCACCGCGGTGGCTCGGGCAGTACGCAGAGCGCGGGCAGGATTAAAGGACCCGAAGCGTCCAATAGGCTCCTTTATTTTCCTTGGACCAACTGGGGTTGGAAAAACCGAACTTGGTCGGGCTTTGGCAGAGGGAATGTTTGGAGATGAAAAAGCCCTAATTCGCATAGATATGTCAGAGTACATGGAGAAACATGCAGTTTCCCGACTTGTAGGAGCACCTCCCGGATATGTTGGACATGATGAAGGAGGTCAGCTAACTGAGGCCGTAAGGCGAAAACCCTATAGTGTTGTTTTGTTGGATGAAATTGAAAAGGCGCACCCTGAAGCATTCAATATTTTACTCCAAGTTCTAGAAGATGGACGATTAACAGACACTAAAGGAAGGACAGTCGACTTCCGAAATACCGTAATAATCATGACATCTAATGTAGGCTCTTCCTTCCTGAAAAAAGAAGCTATGGGCTTTGCCCCTAAAAAAGATGAAAAAACTGATTATAAAAATATGCGTGGACACGTAATGGAAGAGCTAAAACGCTCTTTCCGTCCAGAGTTCTTAAATCGGATTGACGAGATAGTGGTCTTCCATTCACTCCAAGATGAACACTTAGTGAAAATCGCTGAAATACTGACACGTCAAGTAAATAAGCGTTTAACTGAAAATGGATTGGAGCTTCAGGTTGAAAAGAGTGCGATTGAACTAATCGCTAAGGAAGGGAATGATCCAATTTTTGGAGCACGTCCTCTTCGGAGAGCTATTCAACGATTAATTGAAGACGCTCTCTCTGAAAAAATTCTTGAAGGAGAATTTAAAAGCGGAGACCGAATTCGTGTAGAAGCAGAAGATGGAAAAATGAAATTTTCCAAGGGTTAAATAAGTTTTTAGGACATGTAGATATATTGATGGTAGTAGGGGCAATTCGTGAATTGTCCCTACTATATTAAACCTAGGAATTTTGTTAGAATGAGAGCGTTATTATTCGCAGGGCATTAGGTAATGCCCTGGAAATGGGGCGTTAGATGAAGACTAAGATAATTTATCGGTGTTCTAATTGCGGATCTGAGAGTCTGAGATGGTTGGGAAAGTGTCCAAAATGTGAGGAATGGAACACTTTTGAAGAGTCTGAGAGTCAACCTAAAACTGCGTCTTCGCCGAGTAGGAGAAAAACTTCTCCAAAGAGATTGTCTGAGGTTTTAGCTGGAAATAGTGATAGAATTGTAACGAGCATCAGTGAATTTAACCGAGTTCTAGGTGGAGGCATCGTTAAGGATTCTATTATTATTTTGACCGCTCGGCCAGGTGCAGGAAAATCAACCTTACTATTGCAAGTCGCGGATGATGTTGCTAATAAGGGCTTCAAGGTCTTATATGCTTCAGCCGAAGAAAGTGATAGTCAAATTAAAAATCGATCAGATAGAATTCTCAATGGAAGTAAGAGTAACATATGGGTATATTCGGATACAAGTATGAACCATGTTTTAACCTCAATTGAGGAACTTGATCCTGATTTGATTATTATTGATAGCATTCAGACGTTTACCCTAGAAGAACATAATTCCCGTCCAGGTTCACCTATCCAAACGATGGAGTGTGCCAGCGAACTTTTAAAGATTGCAAAAAATAATAATCGTCCCAGAGCAGTGATCATGGTGGGGCAAATGACTAAAGACGATGAAATTGCGGGACTTCGTGCGTTAGAGCATCTGGTCGATGCCGTGTTAATTCTCGATGGAGAAAATGGGGAAGAATTAAGGGGGGCCTGGTGTTCCAAGAACCGGTTTGGTAGTACAGGAGAAATAGGTTTTTTCTCAATGACTGAACAAGGAATGTTATCCATTGATAACCCATCAGAGTTCTTTATGACCCAAAGGGGAGAGGGACAAACGGTTTCTGGAAGCGCTTTAACCGTAATCAAAGAAGGGACACGTTCCATTATTGTTGAAGTTGAAAGTCTCGTCTCGAAATCTTTCACTCCCTATCCATCAAGAATAGCGGAATGTTTGAGAAGAGATCAATTAAATACTCTGATTTCTATCCTTGAACAAAGAGGTAAAATCAACCTTTACGATAAAAACGTGGTCATCAAAACAACAGGAGGTCTTCAACTTAAAGAACAATCCGTTAGTCTTGCCATTATCATGTGTATTGTCTCATCTGTAAAAGACAAAGCAATTCCCAATGATACCGTTTTTGTAGCGGATGTAGGACTTACTGGAGAACTAAAAAAGGTCCCTTCGATTGAGGCGCGTATACGAGAAATAGACAGAATGGGGTTTAAGCGAGTCTACATTGCGAAAAATACCCTCAGGGATTCTTCAAGATTTAAAAACCTCGATATTATAGAACTCAGTACTTTATATGATGTCATTTTGAATTTAAATATGAAGACAGCGGCTAAGACAGAAACTGATTTTTCGGGTGATGAAAGTTTTTAGAATGCAATATTTGACAAATTTACCCTAATTAAGTCTTACTTAGTGGTAATAAGCCCTTGTATATTGGACAAAATTGCAATAAAATTTATTAAAGAATATGATTCGATTTAATTTTAGAGGTGATGTAATACATAGTTGTTAGTGCTTTCAATTTAATATTGGCATTCTAGGTAATTTCAATTGTCATCCCTACAAGTGTCTTATTCATTAAAGGCAAATTAACCGATACCCCTAATCTCTTGTGTCTAAGCCTATTGGACGTTGAGGAAGGTGGTCTAATGAGGGGCGATTTACAGGACTTACTAAATGCCGTTGAAACGAAACGCGATCAACTGAATAAGCTGGCTATATGTAAAGAACTTACTTCTGAAGAAGTAGTTGCATTTAGCCGCGAATTGGACAAACTATTAAATGAAGTTAATAGTTTATCCAACGGAAAGAAAGACAAAAAATAATAGTAATCTATAAAAGATTATCGAAAGGGGTTGTCCAAAAATAGAAATGTAATTTCTATTTTTGAGATGCCCTTTTTCCTTATAAAAAGATCACAAAGACGAGTCCAAAGACCCGCCTTCAAGGTATAATTAGTTTAGGCTGCAAAACAAGGAATTCGACGAACACTTCTTTAAATTATTGTGCTAGTTCAATATTATTCTCTCCTTACTAGATAATCAACTGAATTCTGTATTGAACCAATAACCTATAAAGCCTTACCCATTTGCACAAGCATGTCTGCCGCCTGAGTAACCTGTCGTATAGCCCCTTACACTTCGGCTAGTCCTATGGCCTGGGTTTCCGTAACCTCTGCCAACTGTACTACTGCTTCTAACATTGTACCCACCGAAGCCAAGACCGCTTGCACACTCGCTTCAATGGTTACTACTGAGTTCTTTGTTCCTTCAGCTAGCTTTCGCACTTCGCCAGCCACTACAGCAAAGCCTCTTCCCAATTCTCCAGCCCTGGCTGCCTCGATCGAAGCATTAATTCCAAGGATGTTGCTCTGAACCGAAATCTGCTTAATGGCCTTGGTAATGTCGGTAATCCGGTCTAAATCGTTTTTAGCCTGAGAGGCATCCGTATCCATAATGCGAGAAGTTGCCGCCAATTGTTGACCAGCCATAGACAAGGTATCTACACTGGCCGAAATTTCCTCCATTGATGCCAAGATTTCCTCACCCGTATTGATCAATAAATCATTTTTCTTAGTCGAGATAACAAGAGTTATAACACCCACGATTTCACCGTTATCAAAAACTGGATTGGCTGCCGCAATATATGGAATACCAAAAGCACTTTTATCCTGTCGTACCACCATACGCTTACCAGCCCTTAGAGCCCTAACTGAGACCGTTTTCTCGATTTGTTCGAGTGGCATTCCGGCGGCAAGAGGCATTTTTTCCATCTCTTTAATACTATGATTATATAAGACTTTTTCCTGGTCGATTATTATAATTGAAATCTCTTGATCGTACCAATCTTTTAAGTAGGGGGCTATCGCAACACAAGTTTCTATCTTCATTATTGCATAGCCTTTCATTCACTAACATATATTAAAAACCGAAATGCTAACACCGCGACTCAGGTTTGCGAGGTTAGCATTTTACTTTTTCATTTTCCGTTTGACGATCTGGAACCCGTTCTCTGAAAGTGTTAGAATATTAGGACTATTAATAAGTTAATAATATACGAAAAGCGCTTTGTCGTCAATCAAATGAGGTCAATAAAACAAAGCGCTTAAACGGTAGAAATACGCCGTTAAATGGAATGGCTATCCCTATTTACAAGCATCCTTTTTAAAATCTTTCCACTGAGGTTTTTCGGTAGTTCAGTTAGGAATTCTACAACCCGAGGAGCTTTATATGCGGACATACGTTCCTTACAAAAAGCAATAATCTCGTCTTCAACGGCTTGGCAACCTGGTTTCAGAGTAATAAACGCTTTAGGAATTTCACCCTTTACTGAATCCGGAACACCGACTACTGCTGCCTCAAAGACAGCCAGATGTGAATATAGAACCTCTTCAACCTCCCTAGGATAAATATTAAAACCGCCGCAGATTAACATATCCTTTTTACGGTCAACGACATAGAGGTAACCATCCTCATCAGCCCGCCCAAGGTCACCTGTATGAAACCAACCATCAACAAAAGCTTCCGCGGTAGCTTCTGGCATCTTCCAATATCCTTTAAACAGACCGGGACCTTTGAGAACAATCTCGCCAATTTCTCCTTGGGGGACTAATTGATTATTTTGATCAGCAATGATCACCTCCCAAGTATCTGAAGGCAAACCGATTGAACCGACTTTACCATGTCCTAAGCGCCCATAGGCAGCTGTAGAACAGGTTTCAGTAGCACCGTAATTCTCACAGAAATCCACCCCAAATGATGCTTCAATTCTAGTAATATGCTCTGCAGGCATTGATGCACCGGCTGACTGGGCATTACGCCAAGCCTTTAAATTATACTGTTGAGGATTTTCCAAATAGGTTTGCAACATGTAAATATACATTGTTGGGACAGCTGCAAAATGAGTCACTTTGAACTTAGAGATAAGCTCTAGTGCTTTCTCCGGGAAAAAGCGCGGTGTAGTTACTACGGCTGCACCCTTGTACATTGGGGCCAACACAGTGGTAACAAAGAAGATGTGACAAAAAGGTGTGCCCGTAAAAGTAACGTCTTGATCAGTTATTAAATTTACATAACAAGCATTTAGTTCAGCCTGCTTGTATAAATTATTGTGAGTGAGCATTGCCCCTTTAGGTTGACCCGTGGTTCCAGACGTATAGAGAATAGTTGCTATGTCATCTGAAGCACAGTCTACCAACTCAAGTTCATCGGATTCTCCCTCCAAAATTTGTGGATAAGAGAGAACATTGTCTAGTTCGTGCTCACCAATTAGAATAATTTTTTCTAAAGAAGGGGTTTTATCCTTCATACCCAAAATACTGTTTATAGTTTCCCCGGCCAAAGTAACAAAAAGTTTGGCCTCAGAATTATTAATGATATAGGTGGCTTCAGGACTTTTAAACATTATGTTAAACGGTACTGCAATTGCACCAAGCTTAACGATAGCAAAATAGGTTACAAAATACTCGGGTGAATTGGGCACGCTAACTGCAACACGGTCGCCATGATTAACTCCAAGTTTCCGCAAGGCGTTACCCATCTTATTAACCTGACAGTTAAGTTCTTTCCAGGTATAATTAGTTGATTCCGATAGCACCGCTGGCCAATCAGTAATCCGACGAACATTTCTTTCAATCATTTGGGCTAAGTTCAATGTACATCTCTCCTTACTACTCAAAATTTTTTTAGTTAGTAAACTTGTTCAGCAAAGCTGAACATCGAGATTTTTACATATCCATCAATCGCCTTGCTCATTACATGAACGAATACGATGTTTGCTCCTTACTTAAAAGTTTCAGTTGATGAAGGAAACCACTTTCATGGCTTCCTCCTTATCAAATCGGACCGACCTCCCTAATAACACCTCCGGTTTAACCTGTGATTGAACTTAAACTAATTAGTAATTCTAAGAATTTAAGCTTTAATACCGGAAATGCTATCTAGACTTTGTCCTTTCTTTTCAACAACAAAGAAATATGCAACCAAAGCAGCCAATACTGATGGAACGGCAAAGTATACAAAAGTAGCGGTAAAACCACCACCAAACTGTTGTATAACACCAGCACCGATAGGACCTATAAATCCTCCAACGCGACCGAATGCCTGAGCCCAAGCAACACCAGTATTTCTAAATTCGGTTGGGTACGCTTCAGCCATGATCGGTTGTGTACCACTTATCGCCCAATTTATTGAAAAACCTACCAGCACACTGCAGACAACTACTTGCCATTGGTTTGTAGAATATCCTAGCAACATAACTGCTGCAGCCGTTATTATCCAACCAAATATAACGTTTTTCCGGCGTCCAACGATATCACACATATAACCAGTGGCCAGCCCACCAATCATTCCAAAAATATTTTGCAAAATGGCGAAAGAGTAGCCCTTAATCAAACCATATCCTTTTCCAACAAGAAGGGTAGGCAGCCAGCCCGCTGTACCATATACTACCAATGTGCCAAAGAAGTACAAAATCCAAATAGTAATAGTTACTTTGCGATATTCTGGAGAGAAAATAGCACTTACCCCAACTTTTTTCATAGCAGGTGGTACAATTAAACAACCCGGAGCCCGTTCAATGGGTGCACGATTAGCAGCTATCTCCATCTTATTAATTACTTCTAAAGATTCTTTTTCTCGTCCTTTACCTAAAAGCCAGTGTGCAGATTCGTTGAGTTTGAATGCCAACAATAAACAGTAAAGAAGAGGAAGCCCTCCTATAAGATAGCAAACTCTCCAGCCATAGGTGGGAACCACGTAAATGGCCACTATACCCGCAAGCACCCAGCCGCCGACATAAAAACTCATTACTGAGCTTATAAAATAGCCCCTATTCTTGGTTGGTGCAACCTCGGCCATCGTTGTTAAGGCAATAGGTATACAAGAACCAATACCAATACCACAGAGCACCCTCAGAACAGCAAACATTTCGAAACTAGTCGCAAAATAAATAGGTAATGTTAATACGGAATATAATGCTACAAAGCCAATAAGCGTCTTTTTCCTACCGAAGGCATCAGAAATAAGTCCTGACACCACTCCCCCAAAGATTAAGCCTATAACGCTCCAGGAAGAAAGACTTCCAGTTTGAATCTTTGTTAGCGCCCATTCTTTAGCCATCTGCGGCATTGTATACGCGACAATCATATAATCAAACCCATCAAAAAGTAGTGCAAGACCAACTAAAAAGTATACAGTCCAAGTGTATTTTGTAACGCCTAAATTATCAACTATCTCGGAAATTGTAGCTTTTTTATCCATACGTTTGTTACCTCCCATAATTAATTCGATAACTGAATAATGCCAAAAGAAAGTCACTAAATTTCGATTAATTGCTCCTTTGCAACAGATTTTAATGTTTGAGTACCAGCGTCTGAACCTCTTTCTGGAATAGCTCACCCTTCAACCCTAATCTTACCTATCATTCACAGATATGTTAATAATTACCATCCATAGATTCCTTCGCAAATCTTCAATCGCCGTCTGTAATCCGTCCACCATTGTTCTTAAACACTCACCCCATTTCACATTAATTTTGTAACAAAACCCCGACGATTTCTTTTACGAAACAATCTTTGGCGGTACAATTTAAATAGTTGCAAGATTCATACCAATCAGATTATTATATGTATTCTATATTTTCAGAAAATCAAAGCCGGTTTTAGGCCTTTTTTTCTAGTTACTCCCTAATTGTCATTGTCTAAGAACTCTTTATCAGTCATTTACGAGTGTCAATTTTGACATTCTTAGTCTTCTGAGCCTTCTGAGCCTTCTTGTTAGACTAGATAAACTGATATTCAGCTGTACTGCAGCTTCTTCCCTACTCCCGCAGTGCGAAATCATTTGAGCGATAAATTTATTTTCGAATTCTTAGGGAAGGTAACACACGAGTAAATAATATTTTAAATTTGGTATTATTAATGGATGACATCTTCAATGGTTTAAAACTTTGATAAAAATTTTATCTAAATATTCAAAATATACTATACATAATAATGCTATTTATTATTAACCAACGTTATCGAACAATTAAGAGATTAGATTAACCACGTTCGAAAAAGGTGTTGACCAATAGATAGAGCTGCGGCTTTAAGGAGCAACTTCAGGATCCGAGTCCTTGAGTCGGCGGATGCAAAAGCAAAAGCTTCTGACGTCCATTTGGAATTAGTTGATCAGCAGTAAACCTCTATCAGTCTCAGGTCATTGGATACTTTAGCACTTGAAGTCTTGATGTTTGAACAAGTTCACAGGTCTTTTGCCATTTAAAGTACTGGAAGAACTAAAAATGGGGTAATATTCTAATTTAGGACCTTTCGCTCATATCCATTTAGTGATAATATTAAATAAATAAAACGTTATATATGGAGGGGAGAATTCGATGTCCTTCACCTACTTAATTAGCTCAGATATCATTGGCCATCAAGATCCAAAATTAGGAAGACGCCTGATGCACAGCTTCTATTTGAAGCTCTTGGAGGCTGCCGAAAAACCATCTCATATTCTTTTTCTCGAAAAAGGGGTGCAGCTTTTGTTACCCGAATTTTCCGCTGTTGATGCCCGTAAAATTTTAGCAGAGGAGTCCGGTGTCACTCTATTGGCTTGTGTGACCTGTCTGGATTATTACGGAATCAAGGATAAAATTGAGGTTGGAGAGGTTTCAACCATGCCTGAGATTATCACTGTTATGCATGAGAGCGATAAGGCGATACATATTTAACTGAAGTTCCTCTTGAAAACTAACCTATAATAAACGTTTGAACTGTGGAATCATCGACTTTGAACCAAGATCATGATGAAGACAATTTAAGAGAATAGGGAGGATAAAAGAATGGATAACAGAGAATTATGGACAGTTTTGGGAATGGATTTAGAGAAACACAATGATTTTCTGGCTCCTGTACCCGCGATTTTTACGAGCCTGTTTTTAGAACGACCCAATCGACCAAAAACGATGGGGTATTTTGATATGATAGTCGGAGATGTTCATGGGATTCGTGTGCACGAACTTTACGCTATGAAAGAAGCTGGTGTTAAGGTGTTCTCAACCTTTTGCGTCTATGTTCCGGAGGAAATCGTCGTTGCAACGGGGAGTGCTAGCATCGGACTATGTGCTGGGGCCCAGTATACTGTTTCTTCGGGGGAAAAAGTTTTGCCTCGCAACCTCTGTCCGTTGATTAAGTCGACCATGGGCTTTAAATTAGACCGAATTTGTCCTTACTTTCAAGTTTCTGATTGGGTCATCGGAGAGACGACTTGTGATGGTAAGAAGAAGGCTTGGGAGATCCTCAATGAACACATTCCAACCTATGTAATGGACCTTCCGCAAAAGAAAGACTTCAAAGACGCCCGCCTTTGGGAAGAAGAAGTTCGTGATTTTGCATCCTTTATTGAGCGCGAGACCAAGGTAAGCATTACCTCCGAAAATCTTGCTCAAGGAATTCAGAAGATTAACAATAAACGCCAAGCTCTTCAAAGGTTAGCTAATTTAAGAAAATATAACCCAGCTCCTATTCACGGTTTAGATGTTCTCTTAATCAATCAACTTTCCTTCTTTGATGATCCAGTTCGCTTTGCGGCGCAGGTCAATGCTCTTTGTGATGAACTCGATGTACGGATCAAAGACGGGATCGGAGTTGCATCCGCCGATGCGCCGAGGATTCTGGTGACGGGAACTCCGCAACCGCTCCCAGCTTGGAAACTTCATGCCTTAATCGAACAAGCCGGGGCTGTCGTGGTCGGGGAAGAAACCTGTACAGGAGAACGCTATTATAAGGATGTCACTGAGCCTGCGGATAACGTATCAGATATGCTCGCTAATATTGCTAAGCGCCCACTAAAAGTCAATTGCGCATGCTTTACCCCAAACCAAGGGCGCTTGGAAGATATTGCTTTTATGGCCGAAAACTTAAAAGCCGACGCTGTGATTGATTTTTCTCTTCAATTCTGCCAGACTTATGGCGTAGAAAGTTATTTTGTGGGCAAGGAAATGGAGAAGAGACAAATTCCTTTCTTGCGGCTGGAAAGTGACTTCTCTGAAGAAGATCAAGGTCAACTCTTGACCAGGATTGAAGCTTTAATTGAGATGATTCGTGCATGAAGCAAGCAGGGCTAGATCTCGGCTCAGTAAATACAAAGTTGGTCGTTTTAGAAAATGGGGAACGGGTATACAGCCAAGTCATACCCTCCCGATTTGATTCTGTGCAAGCGGGAATTAACTTACTTAAGTCCTACGTCGAAGATCATGGTGAAAAGCCCGAGAAACTAGTGGTGACAGGGTATGGACGAGTAAACTTTCCCGAAGGGCGGGTGATTACAGAAATCTCCTGTCAGGCCAGAGGATGCCATGCCTATTACCCTGATAATGCCTACCTTCTCGATTTAGGGGGACAAGATGCTAAGGTGATTAAGAAAAACCCCGAAGGAAAAGTTGTTCAGTTCATCATGAATGACAAGTGTGCTGCTGGTACCGGGCGATTTCTTGATATTATCCTTAAGGGATTGGATCTAACCGCCGAGGAGATGGAGTTAGCCACAGATGCTAAGCCGATGCCCATCAATTCAATGTGTACGGTGTTCGCCGAATCTGAAGTCATCACTATGATAGCCAAGGGGATTCCAAAACCGGAGGTGATTGCCGGTCTCTTCAAAAGTACTGCAAAACGCTTAGCAAATTTTGTCGAGTCTGTTGGATATCCTGAATGTTTGATATTCACTGGAGGGGGCGCACATTATAGTCTCCTAGTCCACTTCCTTGAACGGGAGTTAAAAGGTAACATCGTGATACCGGAGGAACCCGAATTAACCGCTGCTTTAGGTGCTGCATTACTAGCATAACAACTGAGAATAGCACTTGCCATGAAGCAAGTGCTATTCTCAGTTGTTAAATAAAATTTGGGAGGTAAACTTAATGGAAAGAGAAAAAATCATTTTCAATGTAAGAAGCAAGGCGGGAGGGTGTTTCCAAAGAGGTGAGTTTTATTGTTCCGAAGTCGTGATTCATACCCTCAACGAATTTCTTGGCTGGCCATTTTTAGAAAAAAGAGTTAAAAACTTTTAGATAGCCCTGCCAGATCATACGATCTGGCTTTTTACTCGTCCAGCATGAGTATAGTTCCCAGTCCTATCTATTTATGAAGAGCCTTGAAAAATAGAGTAGCTCAGAATATAATTAATTAATAATATAGGGAAATAAATTAACAATTATGCATTTGTCTTTTCACCCAAAGTAATCATGCGACCTAGACTTGAAGGGAGGACCTAATTGAATTACCAATTATTGAGGAGTGCTGCACAATAGATTAGGGATGGCTATTTAAGACAAGATCTCGGAAAGGGAAAGTGTGAAATATTAGGCAAATACAACTAAGGAGTAACACTTGATCAACACTGGGATAACTTCGCTCCATGTGTCTACAATTTGCAAAGTGGATTGTGGCGGATATGGAATTTATAAAACACTTAAGCACAGGCATTGAGGAATCTATCAAAAAATAGTAAATATCAGGATTTCTTGGCTCTGTTTGCTCATGGAAATTCGATATTTAAATTCCGTTATCGACTTGCTAATGCCCGAATGGCATCGATAGCGAATTCCGTCTCTTCTCGTGTGTTTAAATGCGAGAAAGAAAACCGAATAGACCCGGACAGGTTGAGTGCATTAATCATCAATGGCGCACAATGTGCTCCCGCGCGCACGGCAATGCCATACTTCTCAAAAAGTAGACAGGCTGCTTGAGCGGAATCATATCCTTCGATATTGAGAGAGACTATGGGCGTACGGAGAGGCGCGGCCAAATCACCATAGAGCGTAACGCCGGGGGTGTCCGCAAGTGAATGAGCAAACAGGCGCGCCAATGTATCCGCCTGGTTATGAATTGTCGAGAGTCCAGTGGATTGTATATATTGTACGCCGGCCAACAGCCCTGCAATCCCGTGAGCATTTTGAGTTCCGGCTTCCAACGCATCGGGCAATTCCAGGGGATGTTTGTAGTCAAAGGAATGATGGCCGCTTCCTCCAACATACAGGGATTCGGGCATGTAATCGGTTCCTAAGCACAGCCCGCCGGTTCCTTGGGGCCCGAAGAGTGATTTATGACCTGTAAAGCAAAGTGCTGATATGTTTTTTATATCGATTGGCAAAAGTCCAGCGCTTTGTGAGGCGTCTACAATGAAGTGTACGCCACGTGCTGCACATAATTCACCGATAGACTGTATATCGAATACGTTGCCTGTGACATTGGAAGCATGCGTAAGTACCACGGCCCCAGTATCTGGTCGGATGGCAGAGGAAATTGCATCTGTCGAAATGCATCCTAAGATGTCACAAGGAACAATGGTATAATTCTCTCGCCTGTATATGGGTCGCAGTACCGAGTTGTGCTCTGCGGCGGTTGTGACGATATGTCCCTTGATTCCGGCAATGGCGATGTTTAAAGCGACCGTGGCATTGGGCGTGAATACAAGGCGCATAGGGTCGTCACTAAGCCCAAAGAAGGAGGCCAAGGCTATCCGTGCTTCCATCATCATACGGAGGGCATCAAGTGCTGGTGTATGCGCTCCGCGTGAAGCGTTGCCAAACGTATCCATAGCTCGCAAAACGGCGTTCTTGACGCAATCAGGTTTTTTTAGGGTTGTAGCGGCGTTGTCCAGATAAATCATTTTTTCTCCAATCTGTAGCAGTGGTTATTTTATACTAGTATAATGCAAATACATGTGTTAAGGAAGTGATTCTCATGATGAGTTTATTGTCAAACTGTACGTCGGGCGGCTGCGGGGCCAAGATTGGTCCGGGCGAGTTATCCAAGGTGTTGTCCGGTATGCCTGTTTTTGGCGACCCTAATCTGCTGGTTGGCTTTGATGCGTCGGATGATGCTGCCGTTTATCAAATTGATTCGGATACTGCCATTGTTTCCACTGTAGATTTTTTTTCACCGATGGTGAATGATGCCCGCTCGTTTGGTCGAATCGCAGCTGCTAATGCCTTGAGCGATGTGTATTCCATGGGTGGGACACCACTTTTTGCCCTGAATCTTGTTTGTTATCCGGAGAGCATGGAATTAGATGCCTTGGGCGAAATATTAGCAGGCGGTGCAGAAAAGATCCAAGAGGCAGGGGCAGTACTTTGCGGCGGCCATTCCATCTATGATAAAGAGCCAAAATATGGGCTGGCGGTCACCGGACGTCTCAACCCGAACCGAATCTGGCGCAATAATACCCCAGCTCCGGGGGATCAACTGATTCTCACAAAACCGCTTGGCATTGGCATTGTCATGGCTGCGCTGCGTGGAGAAATGGCAGATGAACAAGCTGTTCAGGCGGCGATTTCTTCCATGCAACGGCTCAACAAATATGCGGCGGAGAAAATGCACAGTTTTCCGATTAGTGCCTGTACCGATATCACTGGGTTCGGACTGTTAGCCCATGCAAGGGAAATGGCAGGGGAAGCAACATCGTTGGTATTATATAGTTCTGAGTTGCCCTATATCCCACAGGCCTATACGTATGCCGGGGATTATCTGATAACCGCCGCTGCACAGCGCAACCGCAATCATATGCAGGGCTTCGTGGAGCTTGGCGACACACCGTTTGCCTTGCAGGAATTGATGCTGGATCCGCAGACCTCCGGAGGGCTGTTTCTCAGCGCTCCGAAATCCTGTGCTCAAGAGCTGTTAAGTGCCATTCAGGAAGTGGAACCACAGGCTAGAATAGTGGGAGAAGTACTTTTACCACAAAAATTACCGATTTTATTACGCTAAGGAGGAAGATTCATGACCAACATCGATTGTATTGGACAGGTCTGCCCTATACCGGTCATACGAGCAAAAAAAGCGCTGGAGGGGATGGGGGAAGCAGGTGGCGTAGTATCTATTATAGTAGATAACGACATTGCGCGCCAAAATCTTCAAAAGATGGCAACCGGTCTGGGTCATCAAAGCGAATATGTGCAAAAAGAAAAGGGCATTATCGAGGTGACCATCGTAGCAGGTGAAGGTTGTGCTGTGGACAGCTGCGCGACAGGTGAAGATTCTGGGCTCGTCGTTGCCATCGGCCGGAATACCATGGGGGAGGGCAGCCAGGAGCTGGGCCAAATACTGATCAAAGGTTTCATCTATGCACTAAAGGAGCTTGTGCCGCCGCCCACGCATATTTTGTTTTTCAATTCGGGGTCATACCTTACCAGCAGCAATTCTAACAGCTTGGAAGACCTGCGCGCTCTGGAAGCGGCGGGAACAGTTATCCTGACCTGCGGCACCTGCACCAATTATTACGAAATTACGGAGAAGCTCGGAGTTGGTGAGATCGCCAACATGTACGGCATCGTTACTGCTATGGCTGGCGCGAAGCGGCTTATCAATATTTAGGAGGCTTTTTGTGTCTTATATTCTTACTTTTGCCAACACACATGCGGCTATTTTTGCCGAAAAAGCCCTGTTGCAGGCAGGTTATCCGGTAGGGGTGATGCCATTGCCGTCCGGCATCAAAGCTGGATGCGGCATCGCGCTTCGGGTAACCGATCATATTTCGTCAAATACCCTTTTGAAGGAAAACAACATAGTTGTATCAGCTGTTTATCAAGCATCAGCAAATTTGCAAGGTACTGTGTACAATGAGGTGGTGCTATGAATATGCTCACTAAAAGTTCACAGATGTGAGTCAAAATAATGGGAGGTCAACTAATTGAAGGACAATCCCAATGGAGCTTCTGATAAGGTTTCCAAGACGTATGAGTATAAAGCCTGTGGCGTAAAAATCACAAAAATAGCGTGATTCAAAGGAGTGACAATGGAATGGTAAAAATTACTGAACTCGCAGCCCAAAAAGTCAAAGAGGTGCTAAAACCCAAAATAAAGAGAATGCTTTGCTTCGTCTCTATCTTGTAGGAATGGGTTGTGGCGGGCCGAATTTCGGGATGACTCTAGATGAGTCAAAAACAGAAGACGATATTCTTGATGAAGAATATGGTGTCTCAATAATCATTGATAAAAAACTGTCGACTTATTTAGAAGGAGCCATCGTGGATTATGTTGAGTCGAGCAGCGGTGGTGATTTTGAAATACGAATAGCAAAGACTGACAATGGTGCTGGATGTGACAGCGGTTGCTGTGGAGGTTGCGGTAGTAGTTGCTAATAGGGGCAGAGGAAAGAGCGAGGGTCTATGATGGCCCGGTTTGGCCAGACAGATTTAAAACAATCTAATAAGTTCATGAAGAAACTGAAAGTTGATTATGACCTATTTAACCTAGAAACCACAAGTCATTATTGCATCTTGGTGATGCAATAATGACTTGGAAAATTTTGATTCTAACAGCCTTCTTCTCTATAAGGACAAATACCACTGCGATTTTGCAGTGGTATTTGTCTTTGTCAAGAACTGCAATTCTGAAATATAGTTTAATATCTTAAGATTATTATCGTTGAGCATCAATTTTCGACAGTTAAACATAGCTTTTAAACGATAAGCTAAATGAGGTTCTTGAATTATCATAATGGCATGCTAATTGCATTACTGATAAATTATATTAATTAATAATCTAATGGTGATGATAAGAAGTGGGTAATGAAATCGAAAGAACTGGAGGGATATAAAGAATACGTATGAATAACTCTTGGATAACCAGCGGAGCTATAGAATTATCTATGAAAAGAAAGATTGGGTAGCGTAAATAACTTTCAATTTTAACATCTAGCCCAGTGCCAGCCGACAAGGAATAGATGCCGTTATGGGAATTATGGGCGGCTGATCCGGCCGAACCAGAACAGTGCGGGTAAAAAATGAGAGGGGACACACCAAATATGGTAAGGGGACACACTTCTATTTGGAACCTATCTTTGGGGTTGGAGGAATGTCCCCAATTAATGATGAGGACGGAGAGAAATGGAAAAAGAAATAGAAAGAATTGATGGACAGCTTGTTAAAAGTCTAGCAGGCAGTAATTTTGGAGATGTGATGATTGTCGGTGGAGGAATCAGCGGTATTCAAGCTGCCCTTGATCTTGCCACTGCAGGTTTTAAGGTCTACTTGGTGGGTGATTACAGAAGTACTCATGCTCAAGAAGTTCGTGAAACTCCTCCGGTACAGGCACGGCAAACTTGGATGCGGCTTGATCACGAGCAGCCATTATAACGAGATCATAACTGCCGTCTGGATTCTTGCGTGGGCGCCACTGTTTGAACTTAGTCCCTTCGCGGTCAAGATGGTCTTGCAGGGCATTATCACACCAGGTAAAAAAGCGTTCCTGCTGGTTATTGAGATAATCTAGCATTGTCGGAGTCCTCCCTCATGCTTGTTTCTTAGATTACTATATCATTTGTGAATGGGGATAATTAGAATCAGTTAAAAAGTTTGTGTGGTATTGTTTTAGAAAAGAAGCAGATAATTCCAGGCTAAAACTCATAAACGCTTCAGCCAGTGGTGAAAGCGTACGTTTTTGATGATAAGCAAAATGAAGCATTCTTTTTTCTGGCAGCTCAGCCAGTTCATAAGCGTTGATGAATTTGCTATTTACATAATCCAGAGCAGCAATTGATGAAATGATCGATATGCCAATCCCTTCTTTGACACTTTGTATGAGAGCATCCACGCTGTCAAAGTATCCAACAACTTGTAATTGTGAAAGGGAAACACCCGCTATATTCAACATCCTCACTAAATTGGCCTGGGTGCCAGAATCTGATTTGCGGAATAGAAAAGGATAATCAAGTAAATCAGATAGGGAGATCTTATTCCATAACTGGAGGTTGGCAGGAGTTATTAAAACTAATTTTTCTTCAACAAAAGGGATAAAAATTAGCTGATCCTGGTGGTACTGTTTGCCTATCATTCCGATCTCAGCTTCGCCCTTAATTAGTTTTTCGGTAACCGTTTGGGAACCGCTTTGTTCCAGAATGAATTTGATTCCTGGATATTTTTTGAGGAATCTAGCTACTAAAAAAGGAATCACGTATTGGGCTGGCACAGTGCTGGCAGCAATATACAAATGCCCATCTATTTTTTTAGACCAATCTCGCATTTCCCACAGGGTTTTATCTTTTAAAATGAGCATTTCTCTGGCCCATGGATAGAGTTTTTCCCCAAAAGGCGTCAAGACCACCTCTTTCCCTAACCGGTCAAAGAGGTTTTGACCAAATTGTTTCTCTAAATTGCTGATATGAATGCTTACTGTGGATTGGCTTAAAAAAAGGCTCTGTGCAGCTTTAGTAAAGCTGTTATTTTCAGCTACTTGAGTGAATATCTCCAGTTGATGCAGTAACAATTTTACCATCTCCTAAAAATCCATATTTTTGGGTAGATTGGAATGTTATGCAATTTTATACACTTACCATTATATTGAAATTATCGATAGATATCAATCAAAGTTATAGATAATGAGCATTTTACAAAAAAGATGACTCTTGATATGCTCTTAATAAGCTTTTGATTATAGAAGAATATTCTGTTTATCAGTAGTTGAGGAAGCGGAATTCTAGCATGGCTTTTTCAATTGGAAAGTATAAATTATAGGATAATTTGTGACTTTTGTTTCAAAGTGGCTGTTAAGGGCGACAAAATATATAGAAAGATAAGTTGTTTACAGGTAAAGGAGGTGATTATTCTTTCATTTTGTTGTCTCTTGACAGGCCAAGTAACAATAATTGATAACTTATGAAGGATAGGAGGATCGCTATGTATTTACCAGATTTTGATTTTTACGCTCCTGAGAGTATGCAGGAAACTTGTGAACTTCTCGCCCGCTTAGGCTCCCGGGCAAAAGTAATCTCAGGCGGGACAGACATGATGGTTAAAATGAAACATGCACTGCTTTCCCCGGAGGTTTTAGTTTCAATCAAAAACCTGAGTCGGTTAACCAATATCTATTATGATGAGGGTAAAGGAGTTGTTATTGGAGCAAGTGCAACTCTCAACGACATTGGCAACTCGCTGCTTTTGCAGGAGAAGTATCTTTCGGTTTGCGAGGCCGCTCACCACATGGCTAACAACCAGATCAGGAACATCGCCACTATCGGAGGAAACATTGTAAACGCTGTGCCGTCAGCCGACTTTCCACCCATTCTCATTGCCCTAGGCGCTTCGGTAAAACTGGTTGGCAGCAGTGGGGAACGGACGATTCCCCTGGAGGAATTTTTTACCGGGCCAAGCAAATCCGTGATCGCCCAGGATGAAATCCTTACAGAAGTGATCATTCCCGACCAGCATACTACTGGAAGCACTTATATTAAGTTTGGGCTGCGCCGCTCTGGAGCGCTGGCCGTCGTGGGCGTAGCCGTAGCGGTTACTATGGATGGTGATGTATGCAAAGACGCCAGAATTGCCCTTGGAGCCGTGGCCCCGGTACCTGACAGGGCACGAAAAGCAGAAAACCTGCTTAAGGGCAAGGCGATAACAAAAGAACTTCTGGAAGAGGTTGGGAAATGTGCAGCTGCGGAAAGTAAACCCATCTCGGATATCCGCGGCTCGGCGGAATACCGGCGAGACATGGTGAGAGTCTTTACCAAACGGGCGCTCAGCAAAGCTATTAGTGAAGGGCATGTATAAAGGAAGGAGGGAAGAAAAAGATGCAAGCAATTGAAGATAAGAATGGCGTTAAGCGCTTTGTTATCACCTTAAACGTTAACGGAGACAGTTATACAAAGGTTGTCAAAGCCAACATGACCCTAGCAAATTTTCTGCGCGATGAATTGGACCTGACTGGGACCAAAAAAGGCTGCGAACTCGGCGACTGCGGTGCATGCACCGTGTTGCTTGACGGAAAGCCGATTGACTCATGTATGATGCTGGCAGTTTACGCGGACGGGCGCAAGATTACCACCATCGAAGGTGTGGCACAAAATGAGAAAATGGATAAGCTGCAAGAATCATTTGCTGAAAATGCAGCCGTACAATGCGGCTACTGCACGCCAGGGATGGTTTTGTCAGCTAAGGCGCTGCTAACCAGTAACCCGCACCCCACGGAACTGGATGTGCGGGAGGCAATTGCGGGTAATCTTTGCCGTTGCACGGGCTATGTGAATATTGTCAAAGCGGTATTGGCTGCGGCAGATGAAGCGTAGAAAGAAGAGGGGGGTGATCAAATGAGCGAGAATTACGCAGTAATAGGTAAGAGCGTGCCCCGGATTGATGCCTTTGATAAACTAACTGGACGGGCAAAGTATACGGGTGATTTAAAATTTCCCAATATGCTGGTGGGAAAACTTTTGACCAGTCCTTATGCGCACGCGCGTATTCTAAGTATAGATACTTCAGAGGCGGAGAAACTGCCTGGGGTCAAAGCGATTATTACCCATAAAGATGTGCCGTCCATGAAATACGGTTTAAGCCCGGCTCGCTGGGATGAAACCATTTTTTGTATTGACAAGGTCCGTTTTTATGGGGACAAGGTAGCAGCAGTGGCAGCGATAGACGAGGAAACCGTTCAGAAGGCGCTTAAACTGATCAAAGTAGATTACGAAGTTCTGCCTGCGGTCTTTGATCCTTTTGAGGCTATGAAGGAGGGAGCGCCTCAAATATTTGAGGAGTATCCTCGCAATATTAATACTGAAATTCACCATCATTTTGGCGATGTGGAGAAGGCCTTTAAAGAAGCTTACTACGTTAGGACTGATCGCTTTGAAGGCCAGCGTACCTACCAATGTCCCATCGAGCCCCACGCATCGATTGCTTTTTGGTCAGGTAAGAGGGTTACCGTGTATTCGGCTATTCAATCTGTTCATTATCTTCAGCATTATCTTGCTAGGGTGTTTGATATGAAAGAGGGAGACGTGCGGGTACTGAAAACACATATTGGCGGCGGCTTTGGGGGGAAGTTAGATCCCTCTGGACTTGATTTTGCAGCAGTGGCTCTTTCCCAAAAAACAGGCCGACCGGTAAAAATGTTTTTTGACCGGGAAGATATGTTCTTTAATGGCCGTGGCCGCCATCCTATAACTATGGAAGTTACAAGCGGGGTAACCAAAGAAGGTAAATTATTGGGTGTGCATTGTAATTTTGTAATGGAAGGCGGGGCCTATACCGGTCTCGGAGTTGCTTCCGCCTATTATGCCGGATCTTTGCTCACTGTTCTGTACGATTTTGAAAATTATAAATTTGATATGCTCAGGGCTGTTACCAACCTTCCGCCAAACGGCGCTCAGCGCGGTCACGGGCAGCCGCAGCCTAGGTATGCTTTTGAGAGTCATCTGGATAATATTGCGAAGGAACTGGGGATTGATCCTATAGAAATACGCTTGATAAATGCCCGCCGTCCTGGCACGGTAACCCTAAATGGTTATAATGTGGATTCATATGGCTTAGTGGAAGCGTTGGAAAAAGCCCGGGATATTTCAGGATGGCAGGAGAAAAAAGGAAAATTGCCCTCGGGCCGAGGAATAGGGGTTGGCAATGGAGGTTTTGTTTCGGGAGCTGGTTATGCTATCTACCGGACCGACCTGCCTCACTCAGTGGCTGTGATTAAGGTAACAGATGACGGCACCTCGGCTATTCTTTACGTCGGAGCAGTTGAAATAGGACAGGGCAGCGACACGGTGCTTTGCCAAATGGCAGCCGAGGCCATGGGCTACCGCTATGAGGATATGAAAATTGTAGCAGCTGATACTGACCTGGCTGCCCATGACTTTGGCGCCTACGCCAGCAGGCAGACCCTGATGAGTGGATGGGCCGTAAAGCGGGCGGGGGGCGAAGTTAAAAAATTCATTCTGGAGACTGCCGCTGACCTGATGAAAGTTAATCCCGAGGAACTGGACTGCAGGGATGGGATTGTGTTTGTTAAGGCAAATCCCGAAGTGACAAAAACCTTTGCCGAGGTGGCCAGGACATATTTTGTAAATGGCGGCCAGCTCATAGGGCGTGGTTTCTACAAACCGCCCAAGCTTGGGGGACCTCATAAAGGCTCTGCGGTGGGTACTTCCCCCGCTTATAGCTGCGCCACTCAGGTTTCAGAGGTTGAGATTGATGAGGAAACCGGAGAAGTCAAAGTCCTTGGAGCCTGGGATGTTCATGATTGCGGGATGGTAATTAACCCGGCGCTGTTGCACGGGCAGGTACATGGCGCTTTTTATATGGGGATGGGTGAAACTATTTGGGAAGAAGTTCTCTTTGATAAGAATGGGAAACTGTTAAACGGAAACCTTGCTGAATACAGATTGCCTACGGCGCTGGATATGCCTCCGGTAACCTCGGAATTGGTCGATACTGTGGACCCCAATGCCCCCTGGGGAGTAAAAGAGGTGGGAGAGGGAGCTACTACTCCGACACTTGGTTGTATATCTAACGCTATTTTTGATGCCATTGGAGTACAAATAAAAAGCCTGCCTATTAGCTATGAGAAAATATGGCACGCACTTAAAGAAAAAAAGGAAAAGGAAAAATCTGAATCCTGATGCAGTAGTGAGAAAAAGTAATTAACGGGGGCGGTAATTCGCCCCCCGCATTACGGAGCCAGCGTTGAATAAACTTGTCAGTTGGGACGGAGAATTATGATTAATGAAAACAAGCCCTACAATGCCCCTGTTGTATATAAAACCTTTGCCATCTTAGAAGAAATCGCCAATTCAAACAACGGACTAGGCATTACTGACCTATCCCGCAAGCTAAATATCCACAAGAGTACTGTTCTGGGGATTACCCAAGCATTAACCGAAGTCGGGGCGCTCCATCAGAATACGGGCAAAAGATACAGGCTGGGTCCCTCCTTGGCTCGGTTAGGTAACCAGGTCAATATGGGGTTTGATTTAAGAACAATTACCCGTCCATTTATGAATGAACTTTGCAAAAAATATCAGGAAACAATATTTTTGGGCACTTTTGACGAACAGAGCATAACAATTATCGAAAAAGCCGAAAGCCTACTGGAATTTAAGATTACTGCTCCGGTGGGTGCGAGAATCCCCCCATATGCTGGAGCGACAGGGAAAGTTTTTTTGCGGGATTACAGGAACTGGTGATCAAGAAAATCATTAATAAAGATACCTTGCCCCAATTTACCGAAAATTCCATTACCAACAAAGATGATTATATAAAAGAGTTGCTAAAGGTACGTGAAAAAGGTTTTGCCACTGATTTTGAAGAGTACATAAGGGGAGTAAATGCCATCAGCGTCCCGCTCACCGGGCCCTCGGAACGACCAGTCGCAGCATTGTGGATGGTGGGTTTTAGCCACACCTTTGACAGAGATAAGATCATCGGGGCTGCAACGGATGTCCTGCAAGTTGCTGTACGAATAAATGAAATACTTGGAAGCAAATCGCCGTCGTTTAAAAAAACGGAGGGAGTGCGGATGACTAGGGATGCGCATAAAATAGCGGCGCTGGTTTTAGCCGCAGGCTATTCGTCTAGGATGGGAGCATTTAAACCTTTATTGCCTTTGGGAGAGACCACGGTTATTGAAAAGACGGTTAGCAGTTTTCTGGCAGAAGGTATTCAAAAAAAGACTTTCAATGATAGCTAATGTATGTAGGGGCTCATTATTATTAAACGAGTCCCTTTTTTGCGTTAGAAGTTTTACAAGGAGTTAAGTCAGTAGAGCCAAAATAACCATTTTTTTACATAAATGCTTAAAATAAAATGAATTGTTAAATATATATTATTGATTTTATGTGTTTGATGGAGGTAAGATCCCTCTGAGCATCGGTCAGGTAGTGATTTAGTAAGTCATTAAAGTAAAATAAATATAAGTTCTTGAAAGTAGAGGGCGGTAAAATGTAAAATCAAGATTTAACCTAGGAAATATAAAAGCTCCTGCAATGCAGGAGCTAAATAACAAAAACATATTTACATAACGGTTAATGACTAAGTTAAATTGAAAATCGTTAGAGTCTGTAGTTTTTTAAGTTCTTGATAAAGGACGTCGCTTAGGGAGATGTCGAGGGCGTTGGCTAAAGCAGCTATGTAAAACAGTTGTTTACCCAATTCTGCAGCAATGATATCTTGGCAGTTATCGCAAATTAATCCTTCAAGTTGGCTGTCCAAGAGCTCTTTTAAATCGGCGAGGCTTGCATCTGGGGGTATGGGTTTCTTGCGTGCATTCACAGCGTGGCAACCACAACTAGTCACAGATTTGACAACGGCTCGGTTAACACGCGCTGATGTTTCTTGCCCTTTAGACAAGATATCCAAAATGCTTTGATGTCGGATTAAGAGAGATTTTACGGTGCCTTGGAATTGGTCAGTGAGTTGCTCCATGTGTGCTATCCTCACTCCTTTCTGCCATCTCTATTATACCGAGATGGCTAGTCAGTTGTCAATTTTCAACAGCAATAAGGCTAAAAAAGGTAAATTGACAGGCTAAAGACTTGTATGATATAATTTTAAAATTTTGACCCCGGCTACGTTCCTTGCTATAATAAGATAAGGGGGTGGCCGAATGTTTAAGGTTGGTGACAAAGTTGTCTATCCGATGCACGGTGCCGGAATTATTGAGTCGATCGAAGAACGTGAAGTTCTTGGAGAAAAAAGTCAATATTATGTCATGCATTTACCAGTAGGGAATATGAAGTTATTTATTCCCTTGAACAATGTGGAGAACCTTGGCTTAAGGCAAGTTATTTCTCCTACTATGGTTAAAGATGTTTTAGAGGTACTGAGAACGAAAGATACGGCAGCTACCTTAGCTTGGAATCGGCGCTATCGTGCGAACTTAGAAAAGATTAAGAGTGGGAACATTTTTGAAGTTGCAAATGTTGTTCGAAGCCTTGCTCAAAGGGAAAATGAGAAAGGGCTTTCTACGGGGGAAAAGAAGATGTACGAAAATGCCTGCCAAATTCTTATCAGTGAACTCGTTTTGACTGAGGGATCTGAAGAAGAAGCAGTCAGACAATGGCTTTCATCTGCTTTGATTTTGGCCTAGAATTTTTTTGTTGGTCGGATTATGGCGTCTTATTGAAGTCATGACTGACAAGTCTTTGTTGAACTTTGGCGTTGTATTACTCGAACTAGGGTTAGAGGAAAACATCGCCGGACTTAAACAAGGTTTTTTTAGATAACTGTCATGACTTAAACAGGACGTAAGATTTAAACATTGCCATGAACCCCACCAAGATGAAGCATTAAACAAAAAGGTGTCGCAATGGTAAATGCAATGAGGCAATGATGATTTGGGTAGTGTTAAAAGAGTATTGATTCAGAAAAAAGGGTTAAATTGCCTTTGGTTGAAAAATAATGAAATACACAGTATAATTGGAAAGACTTTTAGTCAAAATAGGTTAAAAGGAGGTGAAAAGATGATTCGCAATTTAATACGCGGGATCATCACTCTATTATTAGGGGCGGTAGGATTTTATCTAAACTATATACTTATTAGCCTCGATTTCTTAAAAACTCTTGGCTGGGATGGGTCTCTTGTATGGACATACGCCATAATGAGTGTTTTATTTGGCATCATAGGATTTTTAGTTGCTCCAGTTAGTATTCGTTCTTTTATTGCTTTAATGCGTTGGATGGATTCGAGGTTAACTAGGGTTCCTACAAATGATCTTATGGGTGGAGCCATCGGAGGGATCATTGGACTTATTATTGCAAGTTTATTTGGAAATTCGTTTGTCAGTATCAAATTTTTCGGTCCACTTTTGGCAGTCCTACTTAGTCTTTTTTTAGGTTATTTGGGTTTGACAATTGGTATGAAACGCAAAGAGGATGTCCTGAGCTTTCTTAATTTTTTTCCAAAATTCCGTGACCGAGGAGACAAGACTGACAAAGGGGATAAACACAAGGAGAGTAAGACTAGCCGTTCCCGAGATTCAGTGAGCTATAAAATTCTCGATACCAGTGTGATTATTGACGGTCGTATCGCAGATATTGTTAAAACTGGATTCTTAGAAGGAGTATTGTTAATTCCAAGTTTCGTACTAGAAGAGCTTCGACACATTGCAGATTCTTCAGATTTACTTAAACGAAATCGTGGGCGCAGAGGGTTAGATATTCTGAATCAGATTTCCAAGGAAACTGTCATCAAAGTGCATATTCATGAACAGGATTTCGATGATATAAATGAAGTTGACAGCAAACTTGTACGGTTAGGGCAAGTCTTAGATTCGCCACTATTAACTAACGATTATAATCTCAATAAAGTGGCTGAACTTCAGGGGGTTAAGGTTTTAAATATTAACGAGTTGGCTAATGCCCTTAAACCCATTGTTTTACCTGGAGAAGAAATGCTTGTTCAAGTTATGAAAGAAGGAAAAGAACCTGGACAGGGTGTAGCTTATCTTGATGATGGAACAATGATTGTTGTGGATATGGGACGGAGGTATATGGGACAAAATGTTGTTGTTTTAGTGACAAGTGTTCTTCAAACGGCAGCTGGGCGCATGATTTTTGCTAAGCCAAAAACTTCCCTGGAAAAAAAGGCGATGGGCCTTCGTCCGACGGATGAGGTGAATGCGATTGGTTAATATCGGGATCGTCATTCCGGCAGCCGGTCAAGGTAAACGGATGGGGGCCGGATACAACAAGCAATTCTTGATGTTGATGGATAAACCAATTCTAGCTCATACAATAAGGCTCTTTGAAGAATCTAATTTTGTTTCAGAAATCGTTATTGTAGCGGCGGAAGGTGATGTCTCTATTATTGAAGAACTTGTTTATCACCAGGAGTTTCAAAAAGTTGTGGCGATCTGTATAGGTGGAGTGTTTCGTCAAGATTCCGTTCGTGCAGGGGTTCGAGCTCTAAGTCCCACTATTCAACGGATAGTGGTGCATGATGGGGCGAGGCCCCTTTTAACATTACAAGCATTTCATAAATTTCTTGAAGTAACACAAGGGCACTCTGCTGCAATTATGGGAGTTGATATTAAAGATACTGTAAAGCGAGTTGACATAGCCGGAAACGTGCTTGAGACTTTGCCGCGAGACAATTTGCGGGCAGTTCAAACTCCTCAAATTTTTGACCGTAGGGTATTAGAAGAAGCACATCAGAAAGCTGTTTCTGCGGGATACTATGGTACAGATGACGCATCTTTGTTAGAATGGATGGGACATCCCGTAAAGATGGTAGAGGGTATGCAAGAGAATATAAAGGTGACTACACCAGAAGACTTGTGGTTGGCTGAACGAATTCTTTCGATGCGCGATTCGCGAGGCGCGAGGCGCGAACAAGAGACATGAGACGCGAATATGTGCGAGGTGCCAACACGAGACACTAAATGGGGTGGAATGCGATGCGCAGAGCACGAGCAGGTCGGACCGCGAATCGTGGTCTGACCTGTGTTGTGAGATGCCTGCTTCGGATCTCGAATTTCGAACCTCGCGCTTCGTGCCTCGAATGGAGGGGTAGGTATTAAAGTAGGAATAGGGTATGATGTACACGCTCTAGTGAAGGAGCGGTCATTGATTCTTGGAGGAGTGGAAATTCCGCATGAACGTGGCTTACTGGGACACTCGGATGCGGACGTGCTAGTTCATGCGATTATGGATGCACTTTTAGGTGCCTTGGCCTTAGGGGATATAGGGGGTCATTTTCCGGATCATGATCCAAGATATCGTGGCATTTCAAGTCTTGCTTTATTGGAGCATGTCATGAAACTTATTGAATCACAGGGATATCGCGTAGGAAATTTAGATAGCATCATTGTAGCAGAGCGCCCGAAGCTTGCCCCGTTTATCTCAAAAATGCGGTTTAATCTTTCACGTGTTATGAATGTCGAAGAATCGTGTGTTTCAGTTAAAGCGACAACTACGGAGCGGTTAGGATTTGTGGGCAGAGAAGAAGGAATCGGTGCTCAGGCAATTGTTAGCTTAAAAAAGGTGGAGGAAAAATGATGAAAATTCGTGTTCGATTTGCACCAAGTCCAACAGGTCCACTTCACATCGGAGGGGCAAGATCAGCTTTATTCAATTATTTATGGGCTCGCAAAAACAAGGGGACATTTATTGTTAGGAGTGAGGATACTGATTTAGAACGTTCAAGCAGAGTATCTGAACATAACATTTTGGAAGCACTTCGATGGCTAAATATTCAATGGGATGAAGGGATTGAAGTTGGAGGGGAGCATGGTCCTTATCGTCAAACGGATCGCTTAGGACTTTACAGGGAGTATACAGAGAAGCTGCTTGCCAGTGGGCACGCTTACTATTGTTACTGCACAGAAGAAGAGCTAGAACAAGAGAGGCAAGCATTAACTGCCAAGGGGGAGACCCCTCGCTATTTGGGCAAGTGCCGTGAACTATCCTCAGAGCAACGAGCTGCTTTAGAGCTTGAAGGGCGAAAGCCTGTGGTTCGTTTCCGTGTGCCGGAAGGACAGGCAATCCATATCTCCGATCAGGTTCGAGGGGATGTTGTATTCGAAAGTAATGGGATTGGGGATTACGTTATTGTTAAATCGGATGGAATTCCCACCTATAATTTTGCAGTTGTTGTTGACGATATTTCTATGGCTATTACGCATGTGATTCGGGGAGAAGAACACTTATCTAATACCCCGCGACAGGTGCTGATTTATGAAGCTCTAGGGTCGCCTGCGCCAAAATTTGCTCATATTTCTCTTATTCTTAATGCAGAGGGGGGGAAAATGAGCAAGCGGGATGGAGATACTGCGGTCATAGACTATCAGCAGAAAGGGTATCTCCCAGAAGCCATTGTTAATTTTATTGCTCTACTTGGTTGGGCCCCATCAGGAGAAGAAGAGTTTTATACCCTTGATGAATTAACAAACGTTTTTTCATTGGATCGGGTTTCTAAGAGTCCTGCCGTTTTTGATCGACATAAGCTTGATTATATTAACACGCATTACATTAAAGAGTCCTCGCCTGAACGGTTAGCAGAACTCGCATTGCCTTATGTTGAGGAATTGGGTATTCTTCCATATGAGGAGCGTTCAGCGGAACAACAACAGTGGTTAATTGGTTTTATTAATGCTATTTCTGAAAAAATATCCCACATGTCTGAATTGAAAGATTTTATCCATTATTTTCATGGTGATATTCCACAAGAGCCTGAAGGCGAAACCCTAGAAGTGTTAAAGGGAGAACAGGTTCCAAGTGTTTTAACCTTATTTAAGGAGAAAGTACAGGGAGCAGAGCTGCTTTCTGGAGAATCTGTAAAAGTGCTTTTGAAACAAATGACAAAAGAATTGAAACTGGGGGGTAAATTTGTCTACATGCCAGTTCGGGTAGCTTTAACTGGGCAGATGCATGGACCAGAGCTCTATGATATCATCCCATTGTTGGGGCTAGAAAATGTCTTAGGGCGGATTGCAGTTACAGAGGCGCGTTATTTAAGCTAGACTGGATGAACACAGTGATTGACAGGGCATGGAGACTGCCCTATAATGGGATACAAACTATAGTTTTATTACAACTCAATTATGATTTAGAGCGATGATGAGAAAGAGTACAAAGAGGAATTGCGACTAGCGAGAATGGGGTAGTGGAAGCCATTTGCAAGGAGTATTTGGAAGTGCGTCTCGGAGTTGATTGGAAGAAATTGAAGTATTCCAATCCGTATTAGCTGCGATAAAGTTTTGAGCAGGAACGACATGTCGTTCAAACAGAGTGGGACCGCGGAACTTTTCGTCTCTGGACGAAAGGTTTCGCTTTTTTGTGTTAATTTCAAATATCCGAGTGGACTAAAGTTTAACTCAGAAGGCGAAGCAGAGCAGGGGTAACACTTCCACTTGTGGAAGTCGGAGTCTCATGATTTGGATAAACAGAGAATGAGAAACTGAGTTTAGGGATCCTTAAACTCCTATGAAATCAAGTTAATGGTTTGGTAATGAATTCTAAAAGGAAAAGGGTGAAGCTAAAGATGTTTGGACAGATGAAGCGCGATATTCAAGTTATTTTTGAACGAGACCCTGCAGCAAAAAGTATTTGGGAGGTTATATTTTGTTACCCAGGGTTTCATGCAGTGCTTTTTCACCGAATGGCACATTGGTTGTATCTTCATAATCTGGTCCTCTTACCACGCATGATCTCTCAGCTCTCCCGCTTTCTGACAGGAATAGAAATCCATCCGGGTGCAAAGATAGGGCAAGGGCTCTTTATTGATCATGGAACGGGGGTGGTCATCGGCGAAACTACGGAAGTCGGGGACAATGTTACCCTATATCAAGGAGTTACCTTAGGAGGAACAGGCAAAGAAAAGGGCAAAAGGCATCCGACAATTGGGAACAATGTAGTAATTGGAGCAGGGGCAAGGGTATTAGGTTCCTTTAAAGTTGGAGATAATGTTAAAATCGGAGCAGGGTCAGTTGTTAATAAGCCTGTCCCTAGTGATACAACAGTAGTAGGAGTGCCGGGGCGGATTGTCCTTCATCATGGGGTACCAATCAAAGACCCTGATTTGAGACACGATGATCTTCCGGATCCAGTGAATGAGATGTTGAAATGTCTAATGCAGCGTGTGGAATATTTGGAACAAAGATTAAAGGAAGAGGAGAGTCGATACAATGTCTTTGAGATTATACAACACCATGACCCGGCAAAAAGAGGAGTTTAAACCAAGAGAGAGCGGGAAGGTTGCAATGTATGTATGCGGCCCGACCACCTATAACTACTTCCATGCGGGAAATGCGCGGATGTTTGTAGTATTTGACATGATTAGACGTTATTTTATATATAAAGGGTATGATGTTCGTTATGTCCAAAACTTTACAGATGTGGATGATAAGATCATTCAAAGAGGGAACGTTGAAGGGATGGATCCTTTGGCCTTGGGTCAAAAATATATTGATGAGTATTTCAAAGATGCCAAAGCCCTAAACCTGTTACCGGCAACCGTTCACCCCAAGGCTACAGAACATATTCCTGAAATGATTGAGATTATACTAGGTCTTATCGATTCGGGGTTAGGCTATGAAGTGGACGGGGATGTTTACTTCGCGGTAGACTGTTTTCCTAATTATGGGAAGCTGTCTGGTAGAACCCTCGAAGATATGAAGGCCGGAGCAAGAGTAGAAGTCGATGAACGCAAACGACACCCGATGGATTTTGCACTCTGGAAAAAGGCTAAGCCTGGAGAGCCGGCTTGGGAAAGTCCATGGGGTGAGGGGCGTCCAGGCTGGCACATTGAGTGTACGGCTATGTCGTTAAAATATTTGGGGGCAGGATTTGATATTCATGGTGGGGGGGAGGACCTTGCATTTCCACATCATGAAAATGAAATTGCCCAAACAGAAGGATATTTGAAAGGAAAGACTTTTGCTCGTCATTGGATGCACAATGCGTTCCTTACCATTAATCAAGAAAAGATGTCCAAGTCCTTAGGAAATTTCTTCACAATTCGCGAGTTACTGGTGAATTCTCCAGGAGAAGTCATTCGTTTTTATTTACTAGGAACTCATTATCGTAGTCCATTGGATTTTAACGATCAAAACTTAATCATGGCTCATAAGGGATTGGAAAGGTTGCAAACTAGTGTCCGTCTGGCTCAAGAGGCTTTGGATAGAGAAGGATCTGCCAAAAACCAGCAGGGTCAAGCTGAACTATTAAAAGCCTCTAAAGAGGCGCGTAAAGCGTTTGAAAGGGCTATGAATGATGATTTTAATTCCGCACTAGCTTATGCAGCGCTCTTTGAACTAGCTAAAACGATGAATGCGTATGTTCAGGAAAATCCTGTACCCTCAGAAGGGTTGGCAGAAGCGCAAAGGACTTTAGTAAAGCTTGGAGATGTTTTAGGTTTTGACTTGCTTCATCCGGCCCAGGTTCATGTTGAAAACGATGAAATACTAACCCAAGTTATGGATGCTGTCTTGCAGATCCGTTCGAAATCCCGCCAAAAAAAGGATTGGGAAATGGCTGATTTTATCCGCGATGTGCTCAAGGAAAAAGGGGTTATTATTGAGGATACACCGCAAGGTGCAAGGTGGCAAATAAAGAAATAATTGAAAGGTGACCTTATGCGAAATTGGCAGGAAATGAATGCCTTAACCCTAGCGTATTTAGGGGATGCGGTCTATGAACTATGGGTTCGTACACACTTACTTGAACTGGGGCATGAAAAGGTCAGGGAACTTCACAAACAGGCGATCAGCTATGTCCGTGCAAGTACTCAAGCCCAAGTTTTGCATGTGCTTTTGCCAGACCTTGACGAGGTTGAACAGCAGGTTGTTATGCGTGGGAGAAATACCAAGGGCGGGCATCCTAAAAATGTAGATGTTTTGACCTATCGTCATGCAACGGCGTTTGAAAGCTTAGTGGGCTATTGGCAATTAAGTGGACAAACTTCTCGTATGCGTTGGGCGTTTGATCAGGTGGACGGAATGCTTCTCCAGGAAGAATTGCCGAAATAGAGCTATGATTTTTAAGAGAGAAAGTGGGGAAAGGGGATTTTTATATGAGAGTGAATCTTATTCAGCACACACCAGATCCGGAAAAAGTAGTAGCTGCTGCTGCGCGTTTATGCTATTCATCGGACTCGGTACCGGATTTGTGCGAGCGATTGGACGGTGAGAAGGTAACCAATTTCGTCCGAAAACTCCGAGAGATGGGCCATCTCTCCCCTTTTGAACATGTAAGTTTTCAGTTTTCGATAGATGGTGTTTCAAGAGCTTTATCCCATCAGCTTGTCCGTCACCGAATTGCAAGTTATTCTCAACGTTCTCAGCGCTATGTCAAAGAGAGTGGGTTTGAGTTTGTCATTCCGCCAAGTGTCAAGCGAAATCTTGAGGCATTAGGGCGGTTTGAGACAGTTATGGCTCGTCTGCAGGAAGATTATCAGGAGCTCTTGAATTGTGTGCCTGCAGAGGATGCTCGCTATGTATTGCCTAATGCTTGTACAACCTCTTTGATGGCCACATTTAATGCCCGATCATTGTTAAATTTCTTTGAACATCGTACCTGTATTAGAGCACAATGGGAGATCCGTTTTTTAGCAGAAACGATGTTGGACTTAGTACGTGGTGTGGCTCCAAATTTATTTAGTGAAGCGGGTCCAACCTGTATAACACAGGGGGTCTGTCGACAAGGAGCCTACAGCTGTGGAAGATTGAAATCTCTCGAAAGAAAGAAGTGAACTACTTGAACGAAGAAATAGTTTACGGGAAAAATCCTGTGGTGGAGCTTCTAAAAAGCGGAAAACCTGTTAATAAAGTTCTTCTTGTCACGGAAGGGGCAGGTAGCCGAAATCAAGAAATTATCCAATTATTACATGAACAAAATATTCCTTACCAATTTGTAGATCGTCAGACCCTTGACCGCTTAACCAATCGTGAACGGCACCAGGGAATGCTGGCCTATGTTGCAGCGAGGGAGTATTCAAGTATAGAGGATATTCTTGGGTTAGCCGAGCAGCGGCAAGAAGCCCCGTTTATCTTGATGCTGGATGAGATTGAAGACCCTCATAATCTAGGGGCTCTGTTAAGGACTGTAGACGCTGTAGGAGCCCACGGAGTTATTATCCCTAAGCGGAGAAGCGTAGCCTTAACGGGAACGGTAGCTAAGACATCCGCTGGGGCTGTTGAACATGTCAGAGTAGCTAGAGTTAGTAATTTGGTTCAAACTTTAAAGGATTTAAAGAAAAAGGGATGTTGGGTTTCTGGGGCTGAAGCAGGGGGGAAAGATGCTTTCAAGGCAGATCTCACAGGTCCACGGGCAATCGTAATTGGCAGTGAAGGGAAAGGGATAAGCCGTTTACTCCGAGAAAATTGTGACGAGATTGTTAGTCTGCCTATGAAGGGAAAGATCACTTCCTTAAACGCTAGCGTTGCTGGGTCGGTTATGCTCTATGAAGTTCTCAGACAGAGAACGAATGTGATGCATGAGAAATGAGGTGCGAGGTAAGAGGCAACCAAGCTCAAAACCGCATGAACGATTCAGGTCTCGAACCATCAAATTTTGCAGCTTAAATTTTTCTATTGTGCAACTTCTGAAAGCTTTGCTTTCAGACAATTTCGGGTCCGAATCATGACTTCACGCCTCGATTCAGGGCCTCGAACATCGAGCTTCGCGCCTCGCGCCTCGTGTAACCGACAGAACAACCAAAACTTCGCCTTGACGCTTTTCTTTAGGGTCGAGTATAATGAGGATGTTCTCGTGGACGAGGGCTAGCCGAGATTGCGTCTTCTTCGTGACGACATTGTAGGGGGGATCAACTTGACTCTTCAAGCCCAACCAGAACTACCGGAGTGCGAAATCATCGACGTTATCGTGGATGAAGAGGTGGTTGAGCTTGCCAAGGAAGGCGACGCTACAGCACTGGAGTATCTAATTAACAAATATAAAAACTTTGTTAGAGCTAAAGCGCGTTCTTACTTTCTTATTGGCGCTGATCGTGAAGATATTATCCAAGAGGGCATGATAGGACTCTATAAGGCAATTCGAGATTTTAGAGGGGATAAACTCTCCTCCTTTAGAGCGTTTGCTGAATTATGTATCACGCGACAGATAATTACTGCGATTAAAACTGCTACAAGGCAAAAACATATTCCATTAAACTCATATGTTTCTTTGAATAAGCCTATCTATGATGAAGATTCTGATAGGACTTTACTCGATGTTATATCGGGGACCCGAATCACGGATCCTGAAGAACTCATCATTAGTCGGGAAGAATTTGATGACATCGAGGAAAAAATGGGTGAAATCCTGAGTTCTTTAGAGTGGAAAGTGCTTATGTCATACTTGGAAGGCAAATCTTATCAAGAGATTGCTGTTGACTTGAGAAGACATGTAAAATCAATCGATAATGCGTTGCAGAGGGTTAAGAGAAAGCTCGAACGATATCTCGAGAGACGCGATGGATAATATTTACATAATACTTCTAAAGTAAAGTACTTGCATTTTCAAAAAAGAAGTGGTAAACTACGTAAGTGCCTTGAGGTTATTGCTGTAGCACACGAAGAGCAGGCCGACGTAGCTCAATTGGCAGAGCAGCTGATTTGTAATCAGCAGGTTGCGGGTTCGAGTCCCATCGTCGGCTCCATTTCAGCAATATGGTATGGAAATTCATAATAAGGTGTTGCATGGTCTCTCCGCAAGTATGGACAACTGAACAGTTAACATCGCGGGGTGGAGCAGCGGTAGCTCGTCGGGCTCATAACCCGAAGGTCGTCGGTTCAAATCCGGCCCCCGCAACCAAGTTACATAGACAGCGAAGCTGTCTTTTTTGTTATACTCGTCAGACCTACATGCCGCTACGCGGCATGTAGGTCTGACGGATGGAAAATTTATTTTCCGGGGCAGAAAGTATAAGTGCATGCAATTAAGGCAACCGCCTGCGGTCCCTTCTCGCTGTCCTTGGCTTCAGGGACACTTGGCCATCTATGGCCAACGCCGGTGGCTTGTTGCTAAGTTTTCTATGTAAGGTTATTTTTTCTTGACAGTGAAATTATCTTATGATAAAGTACTTTGAGTAATGTAATGAAAAAAATACAGCGTCCTACCGTTGTCCGGGAGGTGTTCGTGAATGCGTGTTGGCATTATTTTAGCGTGTACGGATTGCAAGCACCGTAACTATGCTACTATGAAAAATAAGAAAAATAACCCAGATCGCTTGGAAACTCAAAAGTTTTGCAAGTTTTGCAAGAGCCACACTCTGCATAAGGAAACAAAGTAATTTTTTTTTTGCAAAGGTTTAGATGTACGCCAGGAGGCGTTGTCATGGAGTCGATACGTGGATGTCTGTAAGGATGTGAAGTGATGGGCGAGTTGAAGAAACCGGCCAATACTCAGCGACAGAAAGATAAGGCGATGGAGTATTTCCGCGGGGTTTTGGGCGAACTCAAGAAAGTTCATTGGCCAAGCCGCAGGCAGTTGCTTACCTACACAGTAGTTGTGTTTTTTGCGGTAGCAATTGTATCCATTCTAATGTGGATTGTTGATAGCGGTTTAAGTGCGGCCTTGACCAAGCTGCTGCCCTAAACATATGATCAACGGCAGTGTCTGAGGAGGTCCCTGAGAAATGGCAAAAGATTGGTTTGTGATTCATACCTATTCTGGCTATGAGAACAAGGTAAAGATGAATCTTGAAAAACGTGTCGAATCCATGAATATGGAAGAAAAGATTTTTCGAGTACTTGTTCCTATGGAAGATGAAATTGAGTTCAAAAACGGTAAACAGAAAATTACCAAGCGTAAGGTATATCCAGGCTACGTCCTCGTGGAAATGGAAATGACGGATGACTCATGGTATGTTGTTCGTAATACTCCTGGGGTGACTGGATTCGTTGGCTCTGGGACTAAGCCTATTCCGTTGCTTGACAGTGAGGTCGTAACCATATTACAACAAATGGGAATGGATGAAATTCAAACGCGAGTTGATTTTGATATCAATCAAAGCGTCCAGGTTATTGCTGGCCCGTTCAAAGATTTTGTTGGGGTGGTTCGAGAAATCCTTGCGGACAAAGGGAAGCTGCGGGTTGAGGTATCTATGTTTGGAAGAGAGACACCCGTTGAACTTGAGTTCACACAGGTTCAAAAATTAGACTAATAAGAGGTTATCCTAACAAGGGGGTGTAATGACAATGGCAAAGAAAGTAATCGGGTTGGTAAAATTAGCGATCAATGCAGGTAAGGCAACACCGGCACCTCCGGTTGGTCCAGCTCTGGGTCAGCACGGGGTCAATATTATGGGCTTTTGCAAAGAGTACAATGAGCGTACAAAGGATCAAGCAGGGCTTATTATTCCGGTTGAGATTACTGTCTATGAAGATCGTTCCTTTACCTTTATTACCAAAACTCCACCAGCAGCAGTATTGCTTAAGAAAGCTGCAAATATTAATTCAGGCTCTGCTGAACCAAATCGCAAGAAAGTCGCAGCTGTTCCTAAATCAAAGATTCGGGAAATAGCGGATATTAAGATGAAGGACTTAAATGCAGCAAGTATTGAAGCGGCAATGCGTATGATTGAAGGAACCGCACGGAGCATGGGAATCGACGTAGTCGAAGGTTAAAAAATGTTGTGGGAGGGTTAAACCCGCACTACCACAAGGAGGTTAATAGAATGGCTAAAGTAGGTAAAAAATATCAAGAGGCTGTTAAATCATTTGATCGTATTGCACTCTTCGAACCAACAGAGGCTTTATCAATTGTAAAGACTAACGCTAAAGCTAAGTTCGACGAGACTGTAGAGGTTGCTTTCAAATTAGGCATTGATACCCGACATGCAGATCAACAAATTCGGGGTGCGATTGTGCTCCCGAATGGTACAGGTAAAACTCGCTCCGTGTTGGTATTTGCCAAAGGGGAGAAAGCCAAAGAAGCAGAGTTAGCAGGAGCAGACTTTGTTGGAGCTGAAGACATGATTGCGAAGATTGAGCAAGGCTGGTTCGGCTTTGAAGTAGTTGTAGCTACACCAGACATGATGGGAATGGTCGGTAAACTAGGTCGTGTGCTTGGACCTAAAGGCCTAATGCCAAACCCCAAAACTGGAACAGTTACCCTTGATGTAACTCGTGCGATCAAAGAAATTAAAGCTGGTAAGATTGAATACCGTGCGGATAAGGCTGGCATTATTCATGCACCAATTGGTAAAGCCTCATTCGGTGTTGAACAACTACTCGAAAACTATCGTGTGTTAGGAGAGACTTTGCTTAAAGCGAAGCCTGCAGCAGCCAAAGGTCAATATATGCGGAGTGTCACAGTGACCTCTACGATGGGACCGGGCGTACGTATTAACCCTGCAAAAGCACTCTAAAACAGATAGGCTTGACAGTGTTCTATAAATGGGATAAACTTATCAGGAATTAAATAAGTCCGCTGTAGATAGCAGGTGCCGTAAGGCTTAATGTCCTGCCGAGGTTGGAAGATTACGCCGAAAGATATTTATTTGGCATTCTTAACCTCTGCAAGCGCGGAGGTTTTTTGCTGAGTTTATCTAAAGGGAAGGAGGTACACAGAATGCCTAATATCGAAGAAAAAAGCCTAGTAGTTTCGGAGATAAAAGAAAAGTTTCAGCAGTCTTCCGGTATAGTTTTAGCTGATTACCGCGGTTTGACTGTGGCCCAAGTAACTCAATTGCGTGCTCAATTACGTAAAGCTGGAGTAGAGTATCGAGTTTTGAAAAATACCCTCATACGTCGCGCCGCTGATGAGTTAGGAGTAGAAGGGCTTGATTCTTATCTTAAAGGACCGACCGCACTTGCTTTTAGTGCAGATCCTGTTGCTCCGGCTAAGATATTAATGGACTTTGCTAAAGCGAACAAGCTAAAGAAATTCCAGATTAAAGCTGGGGTACTAGAGGGAAGGGTTATTGGAGCAGAGGGCGTTAAAGCTCTTGCTGATCTGCCTTCTCGCGAAGTCTTACTCACAATGGTCTTACGCGGCATGCAAGCGCCTCTTACAGGTATGGTTAATGTTCTTCAAGGACCGATCCGTAAAATGGGTTATGCTTTGGAAGAAGTACGTAAGCTTAAGGCTGCTCAATAGTTTTATTATCTAGATAACCATAATGTTTATAATTTTAAGGGGGAAATTAAAAATGTCTAAAGTAAATGAAATTCTAGAAGCTGTAAAAGGCTTAACTGTCCTCGAATTATCTGAACTCGTAAAGGCTTTTGAAGAGGAATTTGGCGTAAGCGCCGCTGCTCCAGTAGCGGTTGCAGGTGTAGCTGCAGCAGCTCCTGCAGCAGATGCAGCTGAAGAAAAAACCGAGTTTGATGTCATCCTTATGAACTGTGGAGCTTCCAAAATCGGCGTTATTAAAGTAGTTCGTGAAGCAACTGGCTTAGGTCTTAAAGAAGCAAAAGATCTCGTTGACAACGCTCCAAAACCAGTGAAAGAGAAAGTCTCAAAAGATGAAGCTGAAGCTTTAAAAGCTAAGTTAACTGAAGCCGGCGCAACTGTCGAAGTTAAGTAAGAGCTTTATAGTGGAAGGTACTCTCTGTAGAGAGTACCTTCTTTATGTTTTAAATATTAGTATATTCGAACGAAAAAGTACTATACTGAATAGAGTGGCAATATGACACAAAATTGAAATAGAAACTTAAAAATAATTTCTTGACAGAGGCGTTCCGTTTTGTTATAATTTATAAATGTTACCATATGTAAATGGAATTTATTACTTAATCTATCCATGCTATGGTAATAACTTAAAAGCATTAGATAATAAGGAGATATTATCTTTGAAATTGTCGGAATGATAGCGGAACATCATAAACAGTTAAGCGAGGTTCTTTTAAAGGCCTTGCTTTTGGCTGTATATGTCAATATATTATTATACCTCAATGAGAGAAAACCGCACTGAGGGGTGAAACGTAAATGTTCTATCCTGTTAAGGTTGGGACACGAGAGCGCTGGAGTTACTCCAGAATCCGTGAGGTTCTCGACATGCCAAATTTAATCGAAATCCAGCAGAACTCCTATCGTTGGTTTCTTGATGAAGGGTTGCGCGACATGTTTCGCGATATTTCGCCGATTCAAGATTTCACAGGCAATCTCGTGCTAGAATTTGTTGATTATAGCTTAGGAGATGCTAAATATCAGGTGGAGGAGTGCAAAGAACGCGATGTTACATATGCCGCGCCACTTCGTGTAAAGGTACGCCTGATCAACAAGGAAACTGGAGAAGTGAAGGAACAGGAAGTCTTTATGGGGGATTTCCCGTTGATGACAGACAAAGGGACCTTCATTATTAACGGGGCAGAACGTGTTATTGTCAGCCAGCTTGTTCGCTCACCGGGAGTCTATTATGCTGAACAAATTGATCCAAGTGGAAAAAAGCTCTATGGAGCTACTGTTATTCCTAATCGTGGGGCCTGGCTGGAGTTTGAAACGGATGTTAACGATAATATCTTTGTAAGGGTTGACCGAACTCGGAAGCTACCTGGCACTGTCCTTATTCGTGCCTTGGGATATGCTAGCAACGGTCAGATCTTAGAGTTGTTTAACGATAATGAATATATCCGCGCTACCTTGGAAAGGGATAACTCAGAGTCGACGGAAGAAGCATTGGTTGAAATCTATAAACGGTTAAGACCGGGTGAACCGCCGACGGTCGACAGTGCACGTTCATTATTGGAGGCGTTGTTCTTTGACGCTAAACGATATGATCTAGCCAAAGTTGGTCGATATAAACTTAATAAGAAGCTAGGTCTAGATATCCCAATGGACATACGACATTTAACTCGTGGAGATATCGTAGCTAGCGTTCAACGGATGCTTGCCTTAATGGATGGTGAAGGGCATAAAGATGATATTGACCATTTAGGCAATCGTAGGTTGCGTTCTGTAGGGGAACTTCTTCAAAATCAATTCCGAATTGGATTATCTCGTATGGAACGTGTAGTGCGCGAACGTATGACGATTCAAGATGTAGAAGTGATTACTCCGCAAGTATTAATTAACATCCGTCCTGTCGTAGCTGCTATTAAAGAATTCTTTGGTAGCAGCCAGTTATCTCAATTTATGGATCAAACAAACCCGCTAGCAGAATTAACGCATAAGCGGCGTTTGAGTGCTTTAGGGCCTGGGGGATTGAGCAGAGAACGTGCAGGTTTTGAAGTTCGTGACGTCCATCATTCACACTATGGCAGGATGTGTCCGGTAGAGACGCCAGAAGGACCGAACATTGGCTTAATTGGATCCTTAAGTACATTTGGTCGCATTAATCCCTACGGCTTCATTGAAGCCCCTTACCGCAAGGCGGATAAGGACACTGGTAGTGTTACTGATGAGATTCATTATTTAACGGCAGACGAAGAAGAAAAATATGTCGTTGCCCAGGCCAATGCGCCACTTGATGAGAATGGTAAGTTTCTAGGAGAAAAAATTGATGGACGCCACGGACCGGACTTTGTGCATGTGTCACCAAGTCAGGTTGATTATATGGATGTTTCTCCAAAGCAAATGGTTTCTATTGCTACGGCGCTTATCCCATTTTTGGAGCATGATGATGCGAATAGAGCGTTGATGGGTTCAAACATGCAACGACAAGCTGTGCCTCTTTTGCGTACCGATTCGCCTTATGTGGGGACTGGGATGGAATATAAGACTGCTAAAGACTCCGGTGTCTGTGCAATTACTAAGCGGGCTGGGGTAGTGGAGCGAGCGACTGCGGACGAGATAATTGTCCTTGGAGACGATGGAAAGACAGAAAAGCACAAACTGCTTAAATATTCTCGTTCTAACCAAGGAACTTGTATTAATCAGCGACCCATCGTTATGAAAGGTGAACTAGTAGAGGCAAGTCAAATTATTGCGGATGGTCCATCAACTGACCATGGAGAACTTGCCTTAGGACGAAACGTTTTAGTAGCCTTTATGACTTGGGAAGGGTATAACTACGAGGATGCAATCCTAATAAGCGAGAAGCTTGTTAGAGAGGATTATTATACATCTATTCATATTGAAGAGTACGAATCAGATGCCCGTGATACAAAGCTCGGGCCAGAAGAAATCACACGTGACATACCAAATGTTGGGGAAGATGTTCTGAAAGATCTTGATGAGCGTGGGATTATTCGAATCGGGGCCGAAGTTCGTCCAGGGGATATATTAGTAGGTAAAGTGACACCAAAGGGAGAGACAGAGCTTACTGCAGAGGAACGTCTACTTCGAGCTATTTTCGGAGAAAAGGCGCGTGAGGTACGTGATACTTCTTTACGTGTACCTCATGGAGAAGCCGGAAAAATTGTCGACGTCAAGGTGTTCACCCGCGAAAACGGGGACGAATTATCCCCGGGTGTTAATCAACTTGTTCGTGTCTACATCGCTCAAAAACGAAAAATATCTGTGGGTGACAAGGTAGCAGGACGTCACGGTAATAAAGGTGTTATTTCGCGCATTATGCGTCAAGAGGATATGCCGTTTATGCCTGATGGTACACCGATTGAAGTAGTTCTTAATCCTTTGGGTGTTCCGTCTCGTATGAACATCGGTCAGGTTCTTGAAACTCACTTAGGTAGAGCTGCCAAGGCATTAGGGATTCGAATTGCAACCCCGGTCTTTGACGGTGCGACTGAGGATGATATTTTTGAGACTTTAGAGAAGGCTGGCCTTTCCAGTGACGGTAAAACCATACTGTACGATGGACGGACAGGAGATCCGTTTGACAGCAAAATCACCGTCGGCTATATGTATGTTCTCAAACTTCACCATTTAGTAGACGATAAGATTCATGCTCGTTCGACAGGACCATACTCCTTGGTTACTCAGCAACCCTTGGGTGGTAAAGCTCAATTCGGAGGGCAACGTTTTGGAGAAATGGAAGTCTGGGCTTTAGAGGCATATGGAGCCTCGTATACTCTGCAAGAAATTTTAACAGTTAAGTCAGACGATGTAGTTGGTCGAGTGAAGACATATGAAGCGATCGTTAAAGGAGAGAACATTCCTGAACCTGGAATCCCAGAATCCTTTAAAGTTTTAATCAAAGAAATGCAGAGTTTGGGACTTGACGTTAGAGTCTTAGCAGCAGATGATAGGGAAATTGAGATTCATGATACCGATGAGGATATAACGGAAACCGCAAAGGAACTTGGCATTGATCTACATGAAGAACTCCCACTTCCTTCAACTCGCGTAGTTGATGAGAACGATGAGGAGGACAACATCGATGAGGAAGATCCGCTCGATGAATTAAATGTTGAAGTCCTTGAGGAAGAAGATATAGATCTTGGCGATCTCAAATAGTCCCCGGACGAAAGGAGCGATAAGGATTGCTAGACGTCAATAACTTCGACCGTATGCGTATCGGTTTAGCTTCCCCAGATATGATTCGTGAGTGGTCATTTGGTGAAGTAAAGAAGCCTGAAACCATTAACTATCGGACCTTAAAGCCGGAACGTGAAGGTTTGTTTTGTGAAAAGATCTTTGGCCCTACTCGAGACTGGGAGTGTCACTGCGGAAAATATAAAAGAGTTCGTTATAAAGGGATTGTCTGTGATCGCTGTGGTGTCGAAGTGACCCGTTCTAAAGTTCGGCGTGAGCGGATGGGACACATTGTACTGGCTGCTCCAGTATCACATATTTGGTATTTCAAGGGAATTCCGAGCCGTATGGGATTACTTTTAGACATGTCTCCGCGTGCATTAGAAAAAGTCCTATATTTTGTTTCTTACATCGTAACAGACTCTGGTGATACATCTTTGATGAAGAAGCAACTTCTCACAGAAACAGAGTATAGGGAATATCGTGATAAATACGGGGATCGTTTTCAAGCTAGCATGGGAGCAGAAGCGGTCAAAGAGTTGCTCGCCGAGATGGATTTAGACAAACTCAATGAGGAACTGCGAATAGAGCTAAAAGAAGTATCGGGACAGCGGAAAATACGCGCGATTCGTCGTCTCGAGGTTGTGGAAGCTTTTAAATCCTCGGGAAATCGACCTGATTGGATGATTATGGATGTTGTTCCGGTGATTCCACCAGAACTTAGACCTATGGTTCAGTTAGATGGTGGTCGATTTGCAACATCGGATCTCAATGATCTCTATCGCCGAGTTATCAACAGGAACAATCGCTTAAAGCGTCTCTTAGATCTCGGTGCACCAGATATTATTGTGAGAAATGAGAAACGGATGCTCCAGGAGGCAGTTGATGCCCTGATTGATAATGGCCGCCGCGGACGTCCAGTGACTGGGCCGGGAAACCGACCACTTAAGTCTCTTAGTGATATGCTAAAAGGAAAACAGGGGCGTTTTCGTCAGAATTTATTGGGAAAACGGGTTGATTATTCTGGACGTTCCGTTATTGTTGTTGGTCCTAATCTTAAACTTCATCAATGCGGCCTTCCTAAGGAAATGGCATTGGAACTCTTCAAGCCGTTTGTGATGAAAAAACTTGTTAATGAGGGTCATGCCCATAATATTAAAAGTGCTAAGCGTATGGTTGAGCGGGTACGACCCGAGGTCTGGGATGTGCTCGAAGAAGTTATCACGGATCATCCTGTTCTCCTTAATCGTGCTCCAACCCTTCATCGCTTAGGAATCCAGGCATTTGAACCGATCTTAGTTGAGGGTCGTGCGTTACAGATTCATCCGTTAGTTTGTACAGCCTATAATGCCGACTTTGATGGTGACCAAATGGCGGTGCACGTTCCATTATCAGCAGAGGCTCAGTCTGAAGCGAGGCTACTAATGTTATCCGCGCATAATATCTTAAACCCAAAAGACGGAAGGCCTGTGGCTACTCCTACTCAGGATATGGTACTAGGTTCCTATTATTTGACGATGGAGCGTAAGGGTGCTTTTGGAGAGGGTAAGATTTTTAAAGACTATGACGAAGCTGTATTAGCTTATGATTCTAAAGAGGTTCACTTGCAGGCCAGCATTAAAGTTCGCCGTAACGGGAAACTTCTGGAGACAACTGTTGGGCGATTGATCTTCAACTCGGTAATTCCTCCTCAAATTGGGTATTTCAATGAAGTAGTAGGAAAAAAAGGGCTTGCTGATATTGTAGCGAAGACTTATCGTAAGGCAGGCTATGAAGCAACAGCCCAATTATTAGATGGGCTGAAGAGTCAAGGGTTTAAATTTTCTACTAGGGCAGGTATGACTGTTGGTTTAACTGACATTACAGTACCAAAAGAGAAAACCGAGATTCTCACCAGCGCAGATTCCTCAGTTGCAAAAACCGAGCTCCAATATCGTCGTGGATTAATCACGAATGAGGAGCGCTATAATTTAGTCATTGATACTTGGGCAAAAGCAACTAAAACTGTAACGCAAGCTTTAATGGATTCCTTAGATGAGTTTAACCCTGTATATATGATGGCTACGTCAGGTGCTCGAGGTAACATTCAACAGCTGAGACAATTAGCGGGTATGCGGGGACTTATGGCAGACCCTTCTGGACGGACTATCGAGTTGCCGATTAAGGCGAATTTCCGTGAAGGACTCACCGTTTTAGAGTACTTTATTTCTTCTCACGGTGCTCGTAAAGGTCTAGCGGATACTGCCTTGAGAACGGCTGACTCAGGTTATTTGACTCGTCGATTGGTAGATGTCTCTCAAGACGTGATTGTGCGAGAAGAGGACTGTGGAACCTTAAACGGTATTATGGTCGAGGATATTAAAGATGGTCCAGAGATTATTGAACCTTTGGTAGACCGTCTGGTTGGACGCTTTGTTCTAGAAGATTTACACCATCCTGAGACGGGAGAAGTCCTTGCTACACCGGATACTGAAATGACGGAAGAACAGGCTGCTGAAATTGCTAAATGTTTTGATACAGCTATAATTCGTTCAGTCCTAACCTGCAAATCGCGGTACGGAGTCTGTAAGAGATGCTACGGTCGAAACTTGGCAACGGGTCGACCTGTTGAGATGGGAGAAGCTGTAGGAATTATTGCCGCCCAATCCATTGGAGAGCCTGGAACTCAGTTAACAATGCGTACGTTCCATACCGGTGGTGTAGCGGGAGATGATATAACTCAAGGTCTTCCGCGGGTAGAGGAGCTATTTGAAGCACGTAAACCTAAAGGTCAAGCGATCATCTCTGAAGCCGTAGGAAAAGTGTCAATTAGCGAAGTTAAAGGGCGACGTGAAGTTGATCTGCTTACAGAAGCTGAAGAACACATAGTATATTCAATTCCTTATGGTTCGCGACTTTGTGTCAAAGAAGGACAGATGGTTGAAGCCGGGGATGAGTTGACTGAAGGAAGTATTAACCCCCATGATATGTTAAAAGTTAAGGGGCAACGTGGTGTTCAAGTCTATCTATTAGGGGAAGTTCAACGCGTTTACCGACTCCAAGGGGTAGATATTAACGATAAGCATATTGAAGTAATGGTACGTCAGATGTTGCGTAAGGTAAAAATCGACGACGCTGGGGATACAAGTTTACTGCCTGGCGGGTTGATAGATGTCTTTGATTTCCAAGATGAGAATGCACGCGCTATTGCTGAAGGTGGAGAACCAGCGGTTGCTCACCCAGTGCTATTAGGGATTACTAAGGCGTCATTGGCTACAGATTCCTTCCTATCGGCGGCTTCTTTCCAAGAAACGACTCGAGTTCTTACGGAAGCGGCCATAAAAGGAAAAGTAGATCCTCTGCTTGGATTAAAAGAAAATGTCATTATCGGGAAACTGATTCCTGCTGGAACAGGTATGCTAAGATATCAAAATGTAAAAACTTTGGAAACAAATGAGACTGAATTATTGACACGCTAGAACTCAAATGCTACACTACTATAGTGTGATTAAGGGGGAAAGCATTTTGGTGCTTGATGAAACCTTCAAACACGCCAAACAAAAGACAGTTGGGTTAAAGCAAACCCAGCGAGCCCTTGAAAAAGGGCGCGTTCGGCGCGTTTATATGGCCAAAGATGCTGATACGCATGTTTGTCGCCCTGTTCTTGAATGGTGCGATAGCCATAACGTGGAGTGCGTTGAGGTTCCCACAATGAAGGAACTGGGGAAAGCTTGTGGGATTGAAGTAGGCACAGCAATAGCAGCAATATTGCAAGAATAGTGCCCCATCTGGATTACTGACCTATATAGCAGATTTTGGAATTGCTTGTTAGATGCTGCAGCAAGCAATTCCTTGTATATTGATTTCATTAGAAAGGAGGCGGAGACATGCCGACAATTAATCAACTTATCCGTAAGGGACGCGCCACAATCGAACAAAAATCTACAGCTCCGGCTTTACAGTGGGGCTATAACTCACTTAAACGTAAGCAATATCCCTCAGGAGGATCCCCTCAAAAGCGGGGAGTTTGTACTAGGGTTTACACTACAACTCCGAAGAAACCTAACTCAGCGCTTCGGAAGGTTGCTCGTGTGCGTTTAACTAATGGGCTTGAGGTAACCACCTATATTCCTGGAATCGGACACAACTTACAAGAACACTCCGTGGTTCTTATTCGTGGCGGTCGTGTTAAGGACATTCCTGGTGTGCGTTATCACGTCATTCGTGGAGCGTTGGATACAACTGCTGTTCAAAAACGTGCGCAAGGGCGTTCGAAATATGGCGCAAAACGTCCAAAGAAGGCCTAAGATGACTCTTGAATTGTTAATATTATGATACAAAGGAGGTTACCAAATGCCACGTAAAGGATATGTTGCGAAACGGGATGTTCTGCCAGATCCGATTTACAAGAATCAAACTTTGACCAAGTTCATCAATCAAATTATGTTAGACGGTAAAAAGGGAACGGCTGAAGCTATTTGCTATGGCGCATTTAATATGATTCAGGAAAAGTCCGGTAAAGATCCTCTTGAAGTTTTCGGTACTGCGCTGAAGAACGTTATGCCGGTATTGGAAGTAAAAGCACGCCGTGTTGGTGGAGCAAACTATCAAGTTCCTATTGAAGTGCGTGCGGAGCGTCGTACAACACTAGCTCTTCGCTGGCTTGTCGCTATGGCTCGTAAACGGGGCGAGAAGACAATGCAGGAGAAGATTGCAGGAGAGTTACTTGATGCCTCTAATAATACTGGAGGTTCAGTAAAGAAAAAAGATGATATGCACAAAATGGCTGAAGCTAATAAGGCTTTTGCGCATTACAAATGGTAATTTGAGACACACTGATTTTGACAGAAAGGGGGATTCTTAATGGCAAGACAATTTTCACTAGAGAATACGCGCAATATAGGAATTATGGCTCACATTGACGCAGGAAAAACGACAACTACTGAACGCATTCTTTTTTACACCGGACGTGTGCATAAAATTGGAGAAGTTCATGATGGCGCTGCGACGATGGATTGGATGGTCCAGGAGCAAGAACGCGGTATTACTATTACTTCTGCAGCTACAACATGCCAATGGAAAAGTAACCGGATCAATATCATTGACACACCAGGGCACGTGGACTTCACGGTGGAAGTTGAACGCTCTCTACGTGTACTTGATGGTGCAGTAGCTGTGTTTTGTTCAGTCGGTGGCGTTGAGCCACAATCTGAGACTGTTTGGCGTCAAGCGGATAAATACAAAGTTCCGCGTATCGCTTTCATCAACAAAATGGATCGCTTGGGTGCCGATTTCTTCAGAGGCGTTTCTATGATCTCTGATCGGTTGGGTGCTAACCCTGTCCCAATCCAGTTGCCGATTGGCGTTGAGGAAAACTTCAAAGGAATTGTCGATTTGGTAACCATGAGCGCTGTTGTCTATACAGATGATTTAGGTACTACGGAAGAGCACAATGCAATCCCTGAAGACTTGGTCGAATTAGCCAATGAATACCGCGAAAAGTTGATTGAAGCGGTTTCTGAAACAAGTGAAGAACTCATGATGAAGTATCTTGAAGGGGAAGCACTCACAGAACAAGAAATCCGCGACGGTATTCGCCGTGGAGTCATCGGGAACAAATTCATCCCGGTTATTTGTGGTTCTGCATTCAAGAACAAGGGAGTGCAACCATTACTGGATGCTGTCGTTGATTATATGCCATCCCCATTGGATGTACCACCAATTAACGGAGTTCATCCGGATACTGGAGCGGAAGACAAGCGGACAGTTTCAGACACTGAACCTTTCTCTGCTTTGGCCTTTAAGATCATGGCTGACCCATTCGTGGGCAAACTAGCCTTTTTCAGGGTCTATTCTGGAGTATTGGGTGCCGGTTCTTACGTCTTCAACTCGACTAAAGGCAAGCGCGAGCGCATTGGGCGGATACTCCAAATGCACGCCAACCATCGTGAAGATATTCAAGAGGTACGTTCTGGTGATATCGCTGCTGCGGTCGGTTTAAAGGACACCTCGACAGGGGATACCTTATGTGACGAGAAGACACCAATCATTCTAGAGAAAATGGTGTTCCCAGAACCTGTTATCTCAGTATCGATTGAGCCTAAGACCAAAGCTGACCAAGAAAAAATGGGCGGAGCGCTGGGGCGCTTAGCTGAAGAAGATCCGACCTTTAGAATGCACACGGATACAGAAACTGGACAAACGATTATTGAAGGAATGGGTGAGCTTCATCTAGAGATTATCGTTGACCGCTTACAGCGCGAATTTAAAGTACAGTGCGATGTAGGACGTCCACAAGTTGCTTACAAAGAAACCATTCGTCGTGCTGTTAAAGCCGAAGGGAAGTTCGTACGTCAATCAGGAGGTCGCGGACAATACGGACACTGTTGGATCGAGCTGGAACCGCTTGAGCCAGGCAGTGGTTTCGAATTCGTTAACAAAGTGGTTGGGGGAGTTATCCCTCGAGAATACATCAATCCAATTGGTGCTGGTATTGAAGAAGCGATGCAGAATGGTATTCTCGCTGGGTATCCTGTTCTTGATATGCGTGCAACAGTGTATGATGGCTCTTACCATGATGTTGACTCTTCAGAAATGGCCTTTAAGATTGCTGGATCAATGGCATTTAAATCGGGTGCACTCAAGGCTGATCCCGCGATAATCGAGCCGATCGAGAAAATTGAAGTGACAGTTCCCGAAGAATATATGGGAGATGTTATTGGAGATATAAGCTCACGTCGAGGTCGGATTGAAGGAATGGAAGCACGTGGTAATACTCAGGTTGTGCGTGGATTTGTCCCACTTTCCGAAATGTTTGGCTATTCAACCGACTTGCGTTCAGCAACCCAAGGTCGTGGAGTCTATGTGATGCAGTTCGATCATTATGAAGAGGTACCAAAAACAATTGCGGATGGCATTATTGCCAAGCGCCAAGGGTCATAAGCGAGGTTCGAGGCACGAGGATCGAGGCGCGAACTTTTGAAATCCTTGCTTCGTAACCTCCCTGAAATTATATAGCTTTAAGTATATTAAAGGAGTGAAAAAAATGGGAAAAGCTAAATACGAACGTACTAAACCACATGTTAACGTAGGAACCATTGGTCACGTCGACCATGGTAAAACTACTACAACAGCGGCAATCACCGTTGTTCTTTCCAAACATGGTGGCGCTGTAGCTACAGCGTTTGATCAAATCGATAAGGCTCCTGAGGAGCGCGAGCGTGGAATTACCATTTCCACGGCACACGTGGAGTATGAGACAGACAATCGTCACTATGCGCACGTTGACTGCCCAGGACACGCTGACTATGTTAAAAACATGATCACTGGTGCTGCTCAAATGGACGGCGCGATCCTCTGCGTTTCAGCCGCTGATGGTCCTATGCCACAAACTCGTGAGCATATTCTCTTGGCCCGCCAAGTAGGTGTTCCTAGTATTGTTGTTTGGCTTAACAAGGTAGATATGGTTGATGACGAAGAGTTAATCGAACTCGTTGAAATGGAACTCCGTGAACTCTTGACAGCCCAAGAATATGATGGTGACAATGTTCCTATCGTTCCTGGTTCTGGTCTTAAAGCCCTTCAGTGTGGCTGTGGTAAACGTGAATGTGAGTGGTGCGGTAAGATCTGGAATCTTATGGATGCTGTTGATTCCTATGTTCCTACTCCTGAACGTGATACTGATAAACCTTTCTTAATGCCTGTCGAGGATGTTTTCACAATTACAGGCCGTGGTACTGTTGCTACAGGTCGTGTTGACCGCGGAAGGGTTAAAGTCGGAGACGAAGTTGAGATCGTTGGCTTGACAGAAGCTGCACGCAAAACTGTAGTAACTGGGGTTGAAATGTTCCGTAAGTTGCTTGATCAAGCTCAAGCAGGTGACAACATCGGCGCACTTTTACGTGGTGTTGAGCGTAAAGACATTGAGCGCGGACAAGTTTTGGCGAAGGCTGGATCCATCAAACCTCATACTAAGTTCACTGGTGAAGTATACGTTCTTACTAAGGAAGAGGGTGGACGCCATACCCCTTTCTTCCATAACTATCGCCCACAATTCTACTTCCGTACAACGGATGTAACAGGGGTTATCACCCTTCCTGAAGGTACTGAAATGGTTATGCCTGGCGACCGTGTGACGATTGAAGTTGAACTCATCACTCCAATTGCTATGGAAGAAGGACTTCGTTTTGCTATCCGTGAGGGTGGCCGTACCGTTGGTTCAGGTATCGTTGCCAAGATTAGTAGCTAAGAATAGTTTAGCATGACCTAATGACGAGAGGAAAAGATACTTTTTCTCTCGTCATAAAAAGCCAGTCGGTCGTTGCGACAGCAACTGAACGTCGGATTATTGAATCAATTATCTGGCCTCTGACCACTGACTTCTGGCATGGCGTAAAAGGTTGCTGAACGAGTGACTCCGCTTGGGCAGGGAATTTTTACGCTCGAAACCCGTATAACGGGAAATATGAGGGGGTAGTTATAAGTTATGAGCCAAAAGATTAGAATTCGGTTGAAAGCATTTGATCACAAAACTCTTGACCAATCTGCAGAACGGATTGTTGAGACTGCAAAACGCACAGGCGCTCAGGTTAGTGGACCAATTCCTCTTCCTACTGAGAAGAGTATCTATACCATTTTGCGCTCACCACATGTCAACAAAGATTCACGGGAGCAATTTGAGATGCGCACTCATAAACGGCTTATTGATATTCTTGAGCCAACGTCAAAAACGGTGGATGCACTTATGCGTTTAGATTTACCAGCGGGTGTGGATATCGAAATTAAATTGTAATTGGCTAAAATTAGAGTAGCAGATCATTTGGTTTTGTGATATACTATCGTTATGTTTGTTGCGAGAAACACCCGGCAGTGTGGAGTTGTTGTCGGGTCGATCCCACAATATAAATAAAATAACGCTCTCGTGCTCTAGAGAAATCTAGCGCACTTCAAAGCGTTTAGGAGGTGGCATTCGTGTCAAAAGGAATTTTAGGTAAAAAAATTGGTATGACTCAGGTTTTTACAGCTGAAGGACGTGTGGTTCCAGTTACTGTCGTAGAAGCGGGTCCTTGCCCGGTAGTTCAGAAGAAAACGATTGCAACAGATGGCTACAACGCTATTCAAGTTGGCTTCTCTATCCTTCGCGATGGCTTGAGCAATAAGCCTCGAAAAGGGCATTTCCAAAAGGCTTCACTTAAGCCGATGCGGTATGTTCGTGAGTTTCGGGTTAATGATGTCGAGAGCTATGAGGTTGGACAGGAAGTAAAAGTGGATCTATTCTCAGTTGGCGACAAAGTCGACGTCGTAGGTACTTCTAAGGGGAAAGGGTTCGAAGGTATGATTAAGCGCCATGGCGCAAGTCGTGGACCGATGGCTCATGGATCTAAGTACCATCGCCGCTCAGGTTCCCTTGGCGCGAAAGGCCCTGCTCGAGTCTTTAAAGGTCGTGAGTTGCCAGGACGTATGGGCGGCGAACGTGTAACAGTACAAAACCTGGAAGTTATTCGGGTTGATATGGATAAAAACTTGATCTTGATTAAAGGGGCTGTCCCTGGAGCGAATAAGTCGTTGCTCATTCTGAAGCCTTCTGTCAAGGCGAAGTAACACTGGGAAAGGAGGAATAAGCAATGCCGAAAGTTCAAGTAGTAAATATGCAAGGCGCAGCTGTCGGGGAAATTGAACTCAGTGAAAAAGTGTTTGGGATTACTCCGAATGTCCACGTTCTTCACTCAGCAGTTGTCTCGCAATTAGCAGGAGAAAGACGGGGAACCCAGTCAGCTTTGTTACGCGGCGAAGTGCGCGGAGGTGGACGTAAACCTTGGCGTCAAAAAGGAACGGGCCGTGCGCGTTCTGGAAGCACGCGCTCTCCATTGTGGAGAGGTGGCGGTGTAATCTTCGCTCCTAAACCACGTAAATATGGTTTCAAATTACCGAAAAAAGTACGCCGATTGGCTTTATATTCGGCTCTCTCTTCGAAAGTTATGGAGCAACAGCTGATTGTCCTTGATGCTTTAAGCATAAGTGAGGCAAAAACTCGTGAGATCGTAAAAGTTCTCAAAGCTCTTAATGTTGATAAGAAGGCCGTCATTGTGATGGATAATGCAGATGAGGCGGTGCTTCGTTCTGCACGTAATATCGAGGGTGTAAAGGCAATGGATGTTGCTGGAATGAATGTTTACGACTTACTCCATCACGATATTCTTGTGATGACCAAAGATGCCGTAACAAAAGCAGAGGAGGTGTTAGCGTAATGCGCGACGCACGAGATGTCCTCAAAAGTCCAGTAATCTCTGAGAAGTCCGTGGGGCTTGTCGAAGATAATAAATACACCTTCTGGGTGAATCCTGCTGCGAACAAAATCGAAATCAAAGCTGCGGTAGAAAAGATGTTTAAAGTATCCGTAGTAGAAATCCGCACATTGTCCGTAAGAGGAAAAATGAAACGGGTTGGAAAATATCTTGGTAAAACATCGAACCGCAAAAAAGCGATTGCTACGCTTAAAGCTGGAGATAAGATTGAAAACTTCGCGGGCCTGTAAGCAGCTTGAAGCAAAGGAGGATAATGAAGACCTATGGCAATAAAGACGTTTAAACCAACCTCTCCGAGTCGTCGGAATATGACAGTTTCGACATTTGAAGAGATTACAAGAACTGAACCTGAGCGCGCCTTAGTCAAGCCTTTGACTAAAAAAGCAGGTCGTAATAACGACGGTCGTTTGAGTGTTCGCCATAAAGGCGGCGGACACAAGCGAAAATACCGTGTCATCGACTTTAAGCGCAATAAGGATGGAATTCCTGCTCGCGTCGCGAGTATTGAATACGATCCAAACCGCTCTGCAAACATCGCGTTATTGTATTATCAGGATGGACTAAAAACCTATATTTTAGCGCCAAATGGATTGCACGTCGATCAAATGGTTGTATCTGGTCCGGACGCAGACATTAAAGTAGGCAACTCGTTGCCACTTCAGAATATTCCGGTCGGAACTTTGTTACACAACATCGAGATGAAACCTGGTAAGGGCGCTCAGATGGTTCGCTCAGCTGGTGGCTCAGCTCAACTTATGGCTAAAGAAGGTTCTTATGCAACCCTAAGACTCCCCTCAGGTGAGATGCGAATGATCCGTATCGAGTGCAGAGCAACCATCGGTGAAGTGGGAAATCTGGACCATGAGAATATTAATGTTGGTAAAGCCGGTAGATCACGTTGGATGGGCGTTCGTCCTACAGTCCGTGGATCCGTGATGAATCCTGTGGATCATCCGCATGGTGGTGGAGAAGGTCGCAACTCAATTGGTCGTAACCCGTGTACTCCTTGGGGAAAACCAGCACTGGGTGCAAAAACCCGCAAAAAGAAGAATCCGTCGAATCGCTTTATTGTGAAGCGGCGTAGTAAGTAGTCGAAAGGAGGCCCATGAATGAGCAGATCTCTGAAAAAAGGACCTTTCGTCGAATCTCGTTTACTCGCACGTGTAGAAGCGATGAACGAATCAGGTGACAAACGTGTCATTAAGACGTGGTCCAGACGCTCAACAATTTTCCCGCAAATGGTCGGACTCACCATTGCGGTTCACGATGGACGAAAACATGTTCCGGTTTATGTTACTGAAGACATGGTTGGGCATAAACTCGGAGAGTTTTCGCCTACACGCACCTATAAGGGCCATGCTGGCAGTGAAAAATCCAGCGGCTTACGATAATTCGAGAGGAGGTTAAGGCACATGCAAGCAAAAGCAGTGGCAAAATATGTACGTATCTCTCCTCGTAAAGTGCGCCAAGTTGTTAATTTGATCCGTGGCAAGAAGATCAGTGATGCGTTCGCAATCCTTCAGTTTACCCCTAATGGATCCACTGATGATGTGACCAAGGTACTGAAGTCTGCAGTCGCAAATGCAGGGCATAACTATGACATGAATGTTGATGATCTGTATATTACTGAAATATGTGTGGATCAAGGACCGACTTTAAAACGCATCAAGCCTCGAGCTATGGGACGTGCTGACCAAATCCGGAAACGGACGAGTCACATTACTGTGGTCGTAGGCGAGAAGAAGGAGGGCTAAACAGTGGGTCAAAAGGTAAATCCCAAAGGCCTCCGCGTCGGAATTATCCGAGACTGGGAAAGCCGTTGGTATGCAGACAAGAACTACATGGTACTTCTTCATGAAGATCTGAAGATTCGTGAGTTCGTTAAAAATAAACTTAAACAAGCGGGATGTCCGAAAGTCGAAATTGAAAGGGCAGCTAGCCGAGTTAAAGTATCTGTATATGCTGCGAAACCTGGTATTGTCATTGGACGTGGTGGCGCAGAAGTCGAAAACCTGCGCAAACAACTTGAAGCCATAACCGGCAAGCAAGTCGCAGTAAATATCGTAGAAATTAAGAAGCCTGAGCTTGATGCCCAATTGGTTTCAGAAAACATTGCCTTACAACTTGAAAAACGCGTATCCTTCCGTCGGGCCATGAAGCAAACAGTTGGCCGGACAATGAGGCAGGGTGCTCAAGGTATTAAAATTCAATGCAGCGGTCGTTTGGCTGGAGCCGAAATAGCCCGAACCGAATGGTATCATGAAGGAAAAGTACCCCTTCACACACTGCGTGCAGATATTGAGTACGGTTTTGCCGAAGCCAATACCACGTATGGGAAAATTGGTATCAAGGTTTGGATTTATAAAGGTGAGGTTCTACCCGCCAAGAAAGCCGTCGCTCAGGTGGAAGGAGGAAACTAGATGTTAGTCCCAGCCAGAGTGAAACATCGGAAACAACATCGTGGACGCTTGTCAGGAAAAGCAACGCGTGGTAATAAAATTACGTTTGGTGAATTCGGTCTTATGGCTTTGGAAGCAGGCTGGATTACGAATCGTCAAATCGAGGCTGCTCGTATTGCTATGACCCGTTACATTAAACGGGGTGGTCAAGTTTGGATAAAAATCTTCCCGGATAAGCCTATTACGGCTAAACCGGCTGAAACACGTATGGGTAGTGGAAAAGGTTCGCCGGAATATTGGGTAGCTGTTGTGAAGCCTGGCCGTGTAATGTTCGAATTAAACGGCGTAACGGAAGAACAAGCGCGCGAGGCTTTACGTCTTGCAATGCATAAGCTCCCGATAAAGTGCAAGTTCGTTACCCGTGCAGATCAAGAAGGAGGTGACGCAAATGAAAACTAAAGATTTCCGAGACCTAACTGATGAAGAAGTATTAAAGGAAATCGACGAGTTCAAGACAGAACTGTTTAATTTGCGTTTCCAATTGGCAACGGGACAACTAGATAACCCGATGCGAATTCGTGAAGTCCGCAAAGGAATAGCCCGCGGCAAAACGATTCTTCGTGAGCGCGAGTTAAAGATTGAACGTGCCTAAGGCGAGAAAGGAGGCATTTAAACGTGGAAAGAGCCCAACGAAAGATTCGATCTGGCAAAGTTGTCAGTGACAAGATGAACAAAACTGTCGTTGTGTCAGTTGAAATCACGGAGAGTCATCCGATATATAAAAAATCAATTACTCGCACGAAGAATTATAAGGCTCATGACGAGAACAATGATGCCCGCATCGGGGATACAGTCACGATCATGGAAACTCGCCTCTTGAGTAAGGATAAGTGCTGGCGCGTAGTTGAGATAACCGAGCGAGCAATTGCTCTCTAAATCTTTGATATTTAGTTCGGAAGGGGGTCAAGGGAATGATCCAAGTACAAACTAGGCTTAGAGTTGGCGACAACTCAGGCGCTAAAGAGTTGATGTGTATTCGTGTGCTAGGCGGTTCAATGCGTCGATATGCAACGATTGGAGATATTATCGTAGCTTCTGTTAAACAAGCAACGCCAGGGGGCGTTGTTAAAAAGGGAGACGTTGTAAAGGCCGTAGTAGTACGAACAACGAAAGAAATACGGCGTACTGACGGATCTTATATACGGTTTAGCGAAAACGCGGCAGTCCTCATTAAAGATGACAAGAGTCCTCGCGGTACCCGTATCTTCGGACCGGTAGCACGCGAGCTACGTGATAACTACATGAAAATTATTTCCTTAGCACCGGAAGTTATCTAAGACCCATGATGGGTGGAGGTGAAGAAAGTGGCTGCTACTAAGCATAAGGTACAACCTAAAAAGATACACGTAAGAAAAGGCGACTACGTCATGGTAATCAGTGGCAAGGATGCTGGCAAAAAAGGCAAAGTCATTGATGTGATTCTTAAGAAGGGCCGTGTAGTGGTTGAGAAGGCCAACATGATCAAGCGTCATACGAAACCCTCTCAAAGCATGCCTCAAGGCGGCATAGTTCAAAAAGAAGCTCCAATGGCTAGCTCGAATGTAATGCTATATTGCCAAGAGTGTAAATCCGTGACTCGTGTCAGTTTTAAGGTAACGGAAGACGGTAAATTCCGCGTCTGTAAACATTGCGGTGAGAATCTACCGGATAAACACTAATCGCGAAAGGAGGGACCTTAGTGGCTCGTCTGCATGATAGATACCTAAACGAAATTGCTCCTGCTTTACAGCAGAAGTTTGCTTATAAAAATGTGATGCAAATCCCTAAAATTGATAAAATTGTTATCAACATGGGTGTCGGTGAAGCGGTTCAAAACTCCAAGGCGATTGATTCTGCTGTTGGAGATCTTATGAAGATTGCTGGACAAAAGCCGATTGTCACGCGAGCTAAGAAATCCATTGCGGCATTTAAGCTTCGCGCAGGAATGCCCATTGGTTGTAAAGTCACTTTACGTGGTCAACGCATGTATGAGTTTATGGATCGTCTCTTAAACGTGGCCTTGCCTCGTGTTCGTGACTTCCGCGGTATTTCAGCAAAGGCGTTTGACGGACGTGGAAATTACACGTTAGGAATCAAAGAGCAACTGATCTTCCCTGAAATGGAGTACGATAAGATCGACAAGCTTCGTGGAATGGATGTAGTCTTTGTAACAACGGCAAAAACCGATGAAGAAGCACGAGAGTTGCTTCGTGGATTCGGAATGCCATACCGTGATTAGAGAAAAGGAGGTTCAAGAACGTGGCTAAGACATCAATGGTTGTCCGCCAAAATCGTGGACAAAAATTCGCAGTACGTTCGCATAACCGTTGCAAGCTTTGTGGACGTCCCCATGCTTACATGCGGAAATTCGGAATATGCCGGATTTGCTTCCGGGAGTTGGCTCACAAAGGGGAACTTCCTGGAATCACGAAGGCCAGTTGGTAAAACATTGTAAGGAAGGGGGACGACTGAAGTGTCAATGTCAGATCCGATAGCAGATTTTTTAACTCGTATCCGCAACGCTGGAATGGTTTACCATGATAAAGTTGAGGTACCAGCTTCTCGTATTAAGAGAGAGCTTGCGGAACTGCTTAAAGCAGAAGGGTACATCAAGGACGTAGAATATATTGCGGACGACAAGCAAGGCGTGATTCGGATGTATTTGAAATACGGTCCAAACCGTGAGCGTGTTATTACCGGGCTAAAACGGATAAGCCGTCCGGGACTACGTGTTTACGCGAAGAAGGATGAAATACCGAAAGTCCTTGGTGGACTGGGAGTTGCAGTTATTTCAACATCCAAGGGGATAATGACAGATAAGAAAGCCCGTAAAGAGGGCCTTGGAGGAGAAGTAATCTCCTACATTTGGTAATTTTCTAAGGCGGAGGTGCAGTGAATGTCCAGAATTGGCAAGCGCCCCATTGGAATACCCAGTGGTGTGGACTTCAAAATAGAGAATAGCGTTGTTACAGTTAAGGGGCCGAAAGGTTCCCTGACAAGAGAAATTCATTCCTTAATGAACATTTCCGTGGAAAACTCGCAGATCATTGTTGCACGGCCAGATGATCAACCCCTAAGTCGCTCTCTGCATGGACTGACCCGCACGCTGATCGCAAACATGGTGGAAGGCGTTACCAATGGATTCACTAAGGGTCTGGACATGGTTGGGGTTGGATATCGTGCTGCAAAGCAAGGAAACAAGCTAGTTTTAACCGTAGGGAAATCACACCCGGTAGAGCTTACTCCCTTTGAAGGGATTGACTTTGAAGTTCCGGCACCTAATAAGATCTTGATAAAAGGGATGGATAAAGAACTTGTTGGTGCTTTCGCTGCTGTTGTTCGTTCAGAGCGACTGCCTGAGCCCTATAAAGGCAAAGGAATCAAATACGAAGGCGAAGTCATCCGTCGTAAGGTAGGTAAGACTGGCGGTAAAAAAGGCGGCAAGAAGTAATATGAAATAAGGCAAGGGCAAAATCTCTTGCCAACGTGAAAGGAGTGTGTTCCCTTTGATAAAGCGCATTGATCGTAAGGCTATTCGCATGAAAAAGCATCTGAGTATCCGTAAGAATGTTAAGGGAGTTGCCGAGCGTCCTCGCTTAGCAGTGTTTCGGAGCTTGAATCATATTTACGCTCAAGTAATTAATGACGAGCTCGGCGTAACACTTGTTGCGGCTTCTTCTCTCGATCCAGAGTTCAAAGCAGCAGAATTGTCAGGCGGAAACACCGCTGGCGCTCAAAAAGTTGGCGAACTGGTTGCGAAGAAGGCCCTTGAAAAAGGAATTACGCAAGTAGTATTCGATCGTGGGGGAAATGTTTACCATGGACGAATCTCAGCATTGGCGGAATCAGCGCGAGAAGCTGGACTCAGCTTCTAAGCTTGGGTAAAGGAGGAATTTTCAAATTGGCGAAGTTCGAAGCTAATAAATCAGATATGATTGAAAAGGTTGTTCATATTGCCCGTGTGGCCAAGGTTGTTAAAGGTGGACGCCGCTTTAGCTTTAGCGCTCTGGTTGTGGTCGGAGACGGCAACGGACGTGTAGGTGCTGGACTGGGAAAAGCTGGAGAAGTTCCTGAGGCAATTCGTAAGGGAATCGAAGATGCTAAAAAGAATCTCATTAGCGTTCCTATGCACGGAACCACAATTACTCATCCCATCATCGGAATTTTTGGTGCGGGACAAGTGCTGTTAAAGCCGGCTTCCAAAGGAACCGGAGTTATTGCTGGCGGAGCTGTTCGTGCAGTTCTCGAGGTTGCCGGAGTTCATGACATTCTAACAAAGTCATTGGGTTCGGCAAACGCGCATAATATGGTTAATGCGACGATGACAGCCTTAAAATCTCTCAAACGTCCAGAAGAGATTGCCAAACTCCGAGGCAAGACCGTAGCAGAAGTTCTAGGTTAAGGAGGGTTGGTCATGAAAATTAAAGTGACACTAACAAAGAGCCCAATCGGATATTCTAAAGCACAGCACAAAGTGTTACAAGCACTTGGCTTAGGAAAAGTTGGATCAAGTGCAGTTCATGAGGACAGTCCTGGGATTCTGGGAATGGTTCATAAATGCATGCATTTGGTTACGGTAGAAACACTAGCTCAATAGAAGGAGGTGTGGGCCAGCATGAAATTGCATGAACTAAAGCCTGCTGAAGGATCAACACATGCACCTAAGCGCTTGGGTCGCGGCATTGGTTCCGGACATGGTAAAACTTCCGGTAAAGGACACAAAGGGCAAAATTCGCGAGCAGGCGGTGGAGTACGTCCGGGTTTTGAAGGTGGACAAAATCCTCTGTTTCGCAGAGCGCCAAAACGTGGCTTTAATAATATTTCCAGGAAAGAAATTATTGCATTGAATGTTCGTGACTTAGAACGTTTCGAAGATGGTGCTGAAGTTACGATTGAAAGCCTCTTTGAAATCGGTTTAATTAAAGCCGTTAAAGATGGCGTGAAGATTCTAGCAACAGGGGATTTGACCAAAGCACTGACCGTCAAAATTGACAAAGTCAGCCCAGCAGCGGCAAAGAAGATAGTTGCGGCGGGTGGAAAAGTAGAGGTGGAATAGGATGGCTGTCGATTCCCTGAAGAATGCATGGAATGTAGCGGATCTCAGGAAGAAAATCGGTTATACCTTGTTGATGTTCCTGATTTTTCGTATCGGAGCACATATTCCAACTCCCTTTATTGATCGAGAGATGCTGAATCAAATGTTTGGTTCAGGAGCCATGATGAATTTCATGGACACGATTTCCGGAGGATCTTTTAAAAGTTTATCTGTTTTTGCCTTGAGTATTACTCCCTATATCACTGCTTCCATCATTCTTCAGCTTTTGACGATTGTCATTCCTTCGCTCGAACGACTCTCTAAAGAGGGCGACTATGGGCGTAAGAAGATAACACAGTATACCAGGTACAGTACCGTGGCTCTTGGATTTATCCAAGCGTTAGGACTGACCTATGGTATCCGAGCAGCAGTTAACATTTCCAATCCATCTTTGAAATGGCCGACATACCTACTGATAGCACTTGTACTAACAGCTGGAACTGCCTTTCTAATGTGGCTTGGAGAGGCAATTACTGAGAAGGGGATAGGAAACGGTATTTCTCTCATCATCTTTGCAGGAATTGTTTCTCGTGTTCCATCAGCCATTACATCCTTATGGGAGATGTTAAGAGTTGGGGAGATCAATGCTCTCTCAATTATTGGATTGATTCTTATCGTTGCCTTTATCACAGCGGGCGTTATTTATGTTCAGGAAGGGCAACGACGTGTAACGGTTCAATATGCCAAGAGAGTAGTTGGCCGTCGTGTGTATGGAGGACAAAGCAGCCACATTCCACTTAAGGTGAACCAAGCAGGGGTTATCCCAGTAATTTTCGCGATGTCCTTACTCGCTTTCCCACAGACAATTGCGTCTTGGACGCCGACATCCGGTTTCGCAAGATTTGTGAACACCTGGTTTAGCATGAATGGTAGCATTACTTCAATCCCGTACCTACTGCTCTATGGTGCGCTCATATTATTCTTTACGTACTTCTACACGTCGATTACATTTAATCCAGTTGATGTAGCAGACAACCTGAAGAAGTATGGGGGATTCATCCCCGGCCTTCGACCTGGGCGACCAACGGCAGAATATTTAACAAAAGTATTAAACCGTATAACTCTCGCAGGTGGTTTATTTCTAGCTTTGATTGCAGTCCTACCGACACTAGTTATTGGACTTACAGGACTCAAGAACATCTATTTTGGTGGAACATCCCTACTGATCGTAGTTGGGGTTGCGCTCGATACGATGAAACAAATTGAATCCCAACTTATGTCGAGGCATTATCAAGGATTTATGAAATAAGTAAGAGGAGGAAGAGAACAATGAAGATAATATTAATGGGTGGACCAGGTGCAGGTAAGGGGACTCAAGCAAATCCACTCGTCGAAAAGTTTCATTTCCCACATATTTCGACGGGAGATATGTTTAGAGCTGCTATCAAAGAAGGAACTGCACTAGGACTAAAGGCAAAATCCTACATGGATGCAGGGGGCTTAGTCCCTGATGAAGTGACGATCGGGATTGTTGAAGAACGGTTAGCACTGCCTGATTGTGCGGATGGCTTTCTCCTCGATGGGTTTCCCCGTACACTTGCTCAAGGCAGTGCTTTAGCTGATATATTAGACCGCCTTGGTATGAAACTCGATGGAGTTATCAACATTGAAGTTGACGAAGAGGTGTTAATTCCAAGATTAACTGGACGTCGTGTATGCCGGAAGTGTGGAGCTTCCTATCACATGATCTTTAACGCTCCGAAGCAAGAGGGGGTTTGTGGTCAATGTGGAGGAGAGCTTTATCAACGTTCTGATGACACTGTTGAAACTGCAAAGAATCGCTTAAATGTTTATAATTCGCAAACAGAACCATTAATTGCTTTCTACGAGGGAAAAGGGCTATTAAAGCGTATTAATGGGGACCAACCAATTGATCAGGTTCTTCAGGATATTCTGAAAGCCTTGGGCTAATCAGCATGATTGAGCTGAAGAATGCGAACCAACTAGTTCGAATGCGTAATGCGGGGCGAATCGTGGCTGAGACCCTTGCACTGATCCGTGAGCACGCTAAGCCCGGTGTTACAACCCTTGAACTGGATCGCATAGCTGAGAAATATATACGTGCACAGGGTGCCATACCGGCGTTTAAAGGATATAATGGTTTTCCGGCAACGCTGTGTACCTCTGTAAATGAACAGGTAGTTCATGGAATACCCGGTTTAAGGATTCTAGAATCTGGGGATATTATTAGTATAGATTGCGGTGCACTCATAGAGGGATACTTTGGGGACGCGGCTGTGACTTTACCAATTGGAGAAGTTGGTGAAGACCTCCAAAAACTTTTAAGAGTGACTGAAGAGTCCCTGATGCTGGGTGTTGCACAAGCAAAAGTAGGCAATCGCCTTTATGACGTCTCTAATGCGGTTCAAACGCATGTTGAAGCAAATGGGTTTTCAGTAGTGCGCGATTATGTTGGGCACGGGATTGGAAAAGCCATGCATGAGGATCCCCAGATCCCGAATTTTGGCAAACCAGGCCGGGGGCCACGACTCGAGGTTGGTATGGCCTTGGCTATTGAGCCCATGGTGAACATGGGTACGTATGAAGTGCAGACGCTAAAGGATCGCTGGACTGTGGTTACGAAAGATAACCGGCCATCGGCCCATTTCGAGCACACAGTTGCAATTACGGAAAATGGCCTAGAAATTCTAACTCGATGTTAGGTACGAGGCGTATGGAATGCCAGAGGAGGGGTAATGATTATGTCAAAAGAAGACGTGATTGAAGTTGAAGGTAAAGTCTTGGAGCCGTTGCCAAATGCCATGTTCCAAGTTGAGTTAGCGAATGGACACAAGGTATTAGCGCATGTCTCTGGAAAAATTCGCATGAATTTTATCAGGATTCTTCCTGGAGATCGGGTCACGGTGGAGCTTTCTCCATATGATCTATCTCGAGGGAGAATCACATACAGGTTTAAGTAATGACCAAAGGGAGGGATTACAGTGAAAGTAAAGCCTTCTGTTAAAAAGATCTGTGAAAAATGTAAAATTATTCGTCGCCATGGTAAAGTCATGATCATTTGTGAAAATCCGAAACACAAGCAAAGACAAGGCTAAATAGTTTCGGTTGCGCGGCTGATTGGAGCAAATCTCCAATGCACCGATTTTATATTGTTCCAGAACTGAAATAGTGGAGGTGTAAATTTTAGATGGCACGTATCGCTGGAGTTGACTTACCGCGCGAGAAACGTTTAGAGATAGCCTTAACCTATATTTTTGGGATTGGGCTACCAACTTCACATAAGATTCTCGCTAAAACGGGTGTAAGCCCGGATGTCCGAGTGCGTGACTTGTCAGAAGACGAAGTCGGCAAGCTTCGGGAATATATTGATAAAGAGATTAAAATTGAAGGCGACTTGCGTCGCGAAGTTTCCCTCAATATCAAACGTCTTATGGAAATTGGTTCCTATCGTGGCCTGCGCCATCGTCGTGGACTTCCAGTTCGGGGTCAGCGCACGAAAACCAATGCCCGAACCCGTAAGGGCCCGGCTAAGACTGTTGGAGCAAAACGTAAAAAGTAATAAGGGGGGATAACCGAGATGGCACGTAAAGTTGTCCGGACAAAACGCCGGGAACGTAAGAATATTGAAAGTGGAATTGCCCACATTAAATCTACTTTCAACAATACCATGGTGACCATTACGGATACCAGCGGGAACGCACTCTCCTGGTCTAGTGCAGGTTCTCTTGGCTTTAAGGGATCTCGTAAAAGTACGCCTTTTGCAGCTCAAATGGCTGCCGAAACCTGTGCTAAAGTTGCAATGGAACATGGCTTAAAAGATGTTGAATGCTATGTAAAAGGACCTGGAGCTGGACGAGAAGCAGCTATTCGCGCCCTGCAGGCTGCAGGATTAGAAGTTAATTTAATTAAAGACGTGACACCGATTCCACACAATGGCTGTCGGCCACCGAAACGCAGAAGGGTATAGGAGGTGTGTAATCATGGCTAGATATACTGGACCAGTCTGTCGCTTATGTCGTCGTGAAGGAATGAAGTTATTCCTTAAAGGAGAACGCTGTTATACTGGTAAGTGCGCGATCGACCGTCGTGCTTACGCCCCTGGCCAACACGGCCAAGCCCGAGCAAAGAAGCCTACTGAATATGGTCTTCAATTGCGAGAAAAACAAAAAGCACGCCGCTTATACGGTGTCATGGAAAAACAATTCCGTAGTTATTTTGACGAGGCTGCCCGCCGCAAAGGGGTAACTGGTGAAAACCTGCTTACTCTCTTAGAACGCAGATTGGATAATGTTGTTTTCCACTTGGGTTTTGCATCCTCGCGCCCAGAAGCCCGTCAGCTTGTAAATCACGGTCATTTTACCGTTAACGGTAAAAAGGTTGATATCCCATCCTATTCGGTACGTGCTGGTGAAGTAGTCGCTGTTAAAGAAGGCAGTAAGAGTTCGCCACGTATGAAACAACTCCTCGAAAACCTGGGTTCTCGAACAGTTCCCGGTTGGTTGAGCTTGGATGCCAATACTGCTGCAGGAACTGTAATCGCACTACCTACTCGTGAAGATATTCAACTACCCATCCAAGAACACCTCATCGTGGAGAAATACTCCCGTTAATGTTGACGTTCAACCCGTTTGGGTCGGATGGTTTGTATATCAAGTTCTCGAGAAAGAAGGTGCATTCCGATGTTAGAAATCGAGAAGCCCAGAATCGAGTGTATCGAGCGTTCTGAAGATAACTCCTATGCAAAATTCATTGTTGAACCTCTTGAGCGAGGATATGGGATCACCTTAGGTAATTCCTTAAGGCGGATTCTCCTGTCCTCTCTCGAGGGCTCAGCGGTAACATCAGTCAAAATCGAAGGAGTACTACACGAGTTCTCAACGATTCCGGGTGTTTTGGAAGACGTTACAGACATTATTCTCAATTTGAAGTCTCTTGCGCTAAAGGGCTATACGGATGAACCCAGGGTTATTCGTATTGAGGCACAGGGCGAAGGGGTTGTTACGGCTGGGGATATTATTACAGACCCAGATATTGAGATTTTGAACAATGATTTAAAGATTGCGACCTTAGATAAAGATGGTCGGTTGTTTATGGAAATGACGGTAGAACGTGGCCGAGGCTATGTTTCTGCAGACAAAAACAAAAAGCCAGATCATGTCATCGGAGTTATCCCTATTGACTCCATCTTTGCCCCGATTTACAAGGTCAACTACACGGTAGAGGATACCCGGGTTGGTCAAATCACAGACTATGACAAGTTAACCCTTGAAGCATGGTCTAATGGCAGTATTTCACCGGAAGAGGCTACCAGTTCGGCAGCCAAAATCCTAAGTGATCATCTGCGCCTTTTCATGGGACTCACTGATAAACTCAATAGTGTTGAGGTTTTGGTGGAAAAAGAAGAGGAAGCCAAAGATAAAATCCTCGAGATGACGATTGAGGAATTAGATCTGTCTGTTCGTTCTTACAACTGCTTGAAACGGGCAGGAATTAACTCTGTCGAAGAGTTGACCCAAAAGACGGAAGAAGACATGATTAAAGTACGTAACCTTGGTCGCAAGTCTTTAGAAGAAGTGGAATTTAAACTTAAAGACTTAGGTTTATCTTTCCGACCTGCTGAAGACTAATTCGGTGCAAAAGGAGGGGAATGTAATTGGCTTACCGCAAGTTAGGAAAAAACACTGGTCATCGCGGGGCAATGTTGCGTAACATTGTCACTTCCCTGTTAAAACATGAGCGTATTGAAACGACAGAAGCACGCGCCAAGGAACTAAATGCAATTGCTGAAAAGATGATATCACTCGGCAAGCAGGGAGATTTGGCTGCCCGTCGTTTAACAATGGCTTATCTCATGGATGAAGATGTTGTAAAGAAATTGTTTGAAACTATCGCGCCGAAATATGCTGACCGTCAAGGCGGCTATACTCGAATCATGAGACTCGGCTTACGTCGGGGAGATGCTGCCACAATGGTAATCATCGAACTCGTATAATGCGGTACTTAAAGGCTGGGTTGCTTACAATTGTTAAGCATATCCAGCCTTTGTGCTACTAGTCCATAGTACTATCAGAAAGTATAAACATACGTTATATACTTTCTAAGGTCCCTTCTCGCCGTCACGGCGCCTTGCCATCACGACACCTAGCAATCCATGGTGGTGTACTAATCTCAACCATCCTTGGTTGAGTCATGGCCAGTGCAACTAAGGCTGCCGCCTTCGCCGGAGGCTTTTACGATAAGCTAACCCGTGCGAAGACAGTGTCTGCAAGAAGGCTAATACGTGCGAAGACAGTGTCTGCAAGAAGGCTAACCCGTGCGAAGACAGTGTCTGCAAGAAGGCTAACCCGTGCGAAGACAGTGTCTGCAAGAAGGCTAATACGTGCGAAGACAGTGTCTGCAAGAAGGCTAATACGTGCGAAGACAGTGTCTGCAAGAAGGCTAATACGTGCGAAGACAGTGTCTGCAAGAAGGCTAATTCGTGCGAAGACAGTGTCTTCGTGCGAGCGCCAGCCAAGTTTTCTTTATAAGTAGCGGAGGCTAAGAGTATATGCGAAACATTCGGCTAAAACTAGCCTATGACGGAACAAACTATCATGGGTTCCAACGGCAGGCTCTAAGCTATGGGCCCACAGTTCAGGGAACCTTGGAAGCAGTGTGGGCGAGACTCGTTGAGGAAGAGGTAACTCTTGCTATGGCAGGACGGACGGATGCTGGCGTGCATGCCTCTGGTCAAATCGTAAATTTTATGACCTCTGCCAGGATTCCCGAAGAGAAAATCCCTAAGGCTTTTAACAGTCTGCTTCCAAGGGACATTCGTATACTTCAGGCAGAATGTGTACCGGAAGAATTTAACTCTCGTTGGTCAGCAAAGTGGAAGCGCTATGACTATCTAATAGATAATAAACCTATTCCGGAAATATTTAAACGTCTTTATGCATACCACATGCCAATTCCATTAAATGTTAACCACATGCAGCAAGCAGCTAACCTTCTAGAAGGATATCATAATTTCAAAACGTTTGCAGCTGCAGGTGGTGATAGTAAGAGGTTTGAACGAACAATATATAGGTGTCAAATAAGCCAAGAAGACAACCAATTTATTAGAGTTTCCTGTGCAGGGGATGGTTTTTTATACCACATGGTACGTATTATTGTTGGAACACTCATGGATGTGGGAAAGGGGCGTACTCACCCAGGAGAGATTCCTGAAATCATTGCTAGTCAAGAGCGGAAGCGTGCTCGTATGATTGCACCTGCGCACGGCTTAACACTTGTCCATGTAAACTATACCAACGAAAGTCCATTTGAGGTTTTTAAAGACCTTCGTAAATAAATACTTGACAATAGGTTGATTTTTAAATAATATATCAATATGAGTTTTTATGCCTTGGATATGATTGAGCCCCATGCCCTTGGCATACGCAAGCATGATTGAGCCCCATGCGAGTGAGGAAAAACAGAAATACTTCTAAATTGGAGGGAAAGTCATGTCCACGTTTTTTGCGAAAGCACAAGACCAGGAGCGTAAATGGTATATTATTGACGCTGAGGGAGTCTCCTTGGGTCGTATTGCTACTGAAGCAGCACGCCTCCTGAGAGGTAAACATAAACCGACATTTACCCCTAATGTTGACACAGGGGATCATGTGATTATTATTAATGCTGCAAAATTGGTATTAACAGGTAACAAACTAAACGATAAGATGTATCGTCGCCATTCTGGATTTCCTGGTGGGTTAAAAGAAGTTCCTTACAAAAAGTTAATGCAAATTATGCCTGAACGAGCTATGGAACATGCTGTGAAGGGAATGCTTCCTCATAACAAGTTGGGCGCCCAAATGTACACAAAGTTAAATGTGTACAAGGGAGATTCACACCCCCATCAAGCTCAACAACCTGAAATTTGGACAATTCAGTAGGAAGGAGGAAGTAAAACATGGCAACTCAATTACAATATGCAGGTACAGGACGACGCAAAAATGCAATTGCTCGTGTTCGTCTTATTCCGGGTGAAGGAAAGTTTATCATTAACAAACGTGAGTTAGCGGAGTATTTTGGCAAAAAAACACTGGAAATGATTGTTCAGCAACCGTTTAATATAACTGATACTTTTGCTAAATATGATGTTATTGCTCTAGCTCATGGAGGTGGCACTACTGGCCAAGCCGGTGCGATTCGCTTAGGTATTGCTCGTGCTTTGCTGAAGGCGGATGCCAGTCTCCGTCCAAGTCTTAAGAGAGCGGGTTTTCTTACACGTGACCCACGTATGAAAGAACGTCGCAAGTACGGCTTGAAGAAAGCTCGTAAGGCGCCACAATTCTCGAAACGTTAATTTATTGAAGAGCAACAATACCCTCAAATCCTTGTGGTTTGGGGGTTTTCTACGTTATTTAGGATTCAGGCATTAGCCTACATTAAATTGATATCAAGATATTTTTGTGAACTGAGGTATAATCCGATAGAAATGCTTGAAGATAATTATCTGCGAGCATTCGTTCAATCATGATTTCTTTCCTATCATTCTACATAAACATGTCAACTTAAGGCTACTCTCAAAAAACTCTGCTCTCATCGGTAAAGTGGGAGCTTATTTTGTTATGTTTGGACAAGTTTCCCCTTACTTCGACAAGAAAGGTATGAGATGATTGGGACTGGCAGTAAAGGGTTAGAGATTATATTTTTAGTTTCCTCCATCTAGAATTGATAGCGACTATTATTATTATCTTGCTTTAAAACGTGTAATAAAAAAGGTGTTGTATCCGCACAAGAAAGAGAGGATCATGAAGAAGATAATTAGGTATATATTATCCGCAACACTGGTGTTTGCAATAGCAAGTCTTGGTCTTCCAGAAATAGTGCACGCAGCAGAGAAAACTGTAAACACTGCATCAATTGCCAAAGTACATACCTCGACAGGTATCAGAAAACTTAAAAGAGATACAGTTAACGCTGTGATTCTTGGGGACTCAATTGCGGTTAGTCAAGGTGCATCAAATCCCTTATCAACTGGATGGACTAAAGATCTCAAGAGATCTTTAGTCAAAAAGTATTCAAACAACATAGTGTGGGACAATAAAGCCTCATCAGGAGTTCTTGTAGATTATTGCTTAACAAGAGCAGCAGAAATAGAAAATACTACAGATGTTGTATTTATTTGCGTAGGAAGAAATGATAGGAATTTTTACAAGCCAAATCAGTTCAGTAAAAAGTATACAAAGTTAATCCATATCATTAAAAGCAAAGCTCCTAATGCAGATATATTTTGCATTGTTGAACCTCCTATGGTTTCTTTAGATGAATCTCTATTTATGGGTATCAGAACAGCTATTATTAATGTATCTACAAAGACAGGGTCAAACTTAATAGATTTGTGGAGTTCGTTTCCGAAAAAAAAAGTTAGATTGGGCGCATTGTTGTCGGATGGACTTCATCCAAATGACAAGGGTTATAAGCTAATGTCGGACTACATATATAATCGACTAGTTAGGGTAATAAGCACTACCTGAGAACTGTGATGTAGGGGAAGTATTAGTCAAAATACACGACTGTAGTGCAACATAAAAATATGTCATATATGAGAGGAGGGATTATCCCTTCTTTTTGCGTACTTTTACAATAATTTTCTGTGGACAACAATTAACAAATCTGTCTGTTTTTATGCGTTTTATGACGAGCTTCACGCATATTCTGAATCTTGATCCCATAAGGTAAGACGGAATAGACTAGGGGAGGGATAGGAATGAGACCAATTTGGGTTGTAAGTATGAAACGACGTAAGATGTTTATAGGAATTGTGCTCACGCTTTTTTTGACGTTAACCCTGGTGGCAGGATTTAGTGGACAGGATAGAGAGATATGGAGTTGGACTTTAGGGGATCGAGTTGTGGTAATCGATGCTGGTCACGGAGGTGTAGACCCAGGAGCCGTTGGAATAAGCAAAGTATTGGAAAAAGACATTACCTTGGCCGTATCCAAACGCTTACAAGCTTTGGTACAACAAAGTGGAGCTAAGACCATTATGGTTCGAGAAGATGACCGCGACTTAGGTGCTTCACAAGGACTATTGAAACGGAAAAGAGAAGATTTGGCTCAACGAATCCAATTGGCGATGGATTCCCAAGCGGAAGTATATCTAAGCATTCATGCAAATAGTTTCCCTGATGCAAAACTCACTGGAGCTCAAACGTTTTATCACTCAGATTCCCCAGAAGGAAAGCTATTGGCTCAGTCGATTCAGCAAGAGCTAAATAGTATGACAAAGAGTAAAAGAGTGGCCAAAGGAAATCAAGATATCTATGTGTTGAAAAAGGCAAATCAGGCTGCCGTAACTATTGAACTTGGTTTTCTTTCAAACCTTCAAGAAGAACAATTATTGACGACCCCCGAATATCAAGAAAAATTGGCAATTGCAATTTTTCAAGGAGTAAGCGGTTTTTTTTGTAAAGAAGCTGTGGATAAAATTCCAAGCATAAAATAAGAGAAATTTTGTTGAATAATGTTAGTATTGCAGGAAAAACTTTTTCTTTTCGCGAATGTCTTGTTAGGATTAAGATATCATTGAAAGTAGGGAGCATTTGTGGACATTCTGCCGATTATTTTATTTTTTCTAGGAGCTGGATTTTTATTTATGGGCTGGCGTTGGCAGAATCCACCCAATGAAGAAGCTTTGACAGCCTTGAAAGGGCTAGCGTATTTGAAGAGGGAAATCATACGTGTTCAAGACCAGGTTTATGATCTCGAAGGTAAACTATTAGAATTTAGAGAGAAAAATATTCAAGTAGTTGAACACAGAGAAGTTATGTCTAATGAAAAGGAAACCAATGTAGTGGAATTTAACCCTGAAGAGCATGAATATAAACATATCCAATCCAAAGATATTTGTTCCCTTAATTTAAACAATACACAAAAAAAGATAAAACAAGGTGTTGAACCTCAACCTCGTCTCTCACCAAAATACCTAGAAGTATTGGAACTTGCCGCAAATGGGCAACGCATACCTGAAATTGCCCAACGCTTATTTTTAAGCCAAGATGCGGTTAAGATGGTATTAAGCATGCAGCCAAATGGAGGTAGCAACAGTTGAAAATAACACGTTCCTTTTGGCTTGGGTTAGGTTCAGGGCTTATTCTGAGTGCTATGCTGGCTATGCTCTTCTCTCCTCTTCAGCCAAGACCTTCAGATGTATCAAGTGTAAATCCACAAACAGTGCCTCCTCTAACTAAGGAGACCAAACAATCAGATCCTTCTCCGCTCGTTCAATCCTCCGAATCTAATCCTAAAGAAAGTTTGCCGCCGGAGCATCAAAGTTCGATCCAGATTGACCGAGATTTTGTTATCCCAAAGGGAGCTAGCGCAGAACGAATAGCTGATTTGTTGTTTGACCAAGAATTTATCAAAGATAAAGAAGCTTTCTTAGCTCGAGCTCATCAAATGGGAGCAGAGCGACAGTTTAGAGCAGGAACTTTTAAATTATCATTAGGTCTTACTGAAGAGGAATTAATTTACCGATTATTAAAGTAGGGGACTTGTGTGGGGGACTGTGTGACACAGCGCTCGGTGCTTACGACGCAGAGCAAACTAACCGTTTAAGCTCCTGGCTATGGAGAGCGGGGTTCATCCTTCGGCGATAGTATTATTTTGAAGAACCCGCCTACGGCGATAATCTCCACTGGAGACTATCGTGCCAGATGAGCCGTCCGCAGGCCATGGATGGCCAAGTGCCCCTGTAGCCCACGAAAACACTGTTTTCGCACGAATTACCCTTCATGCAGACACTGTCTTCGCACGAATTAGCCTTCTTGCAGGACGGCGAGAAGGGGCCTTGGCTCACTGGCGGCAGTGTGCATCCCTGTACACTGCCCCGCATCTGGGGTCGGAGCTTAAACGGAAGTTTGCTATTCTGCTTACGTAAAGACGTCGCGCTCGTGTCACACTGCGTCCTGGGTCTTGGTACGAGGTACGTGGTACGTGGGAACGTTGCAAGGGAAGAAGGCACATTACATGTGCGCCTTCCAGCATAGGTCTTGTGTAAGCCATATGCAAGCCGGGACGGTTTTTGAATGTATGTAAATATATGCTTGCATTGCAAGCTTTTTTATTTTTGGGGCACATTAATATGTACCGAGAAATTGCGCAATCTAGGGAGATAAACCTTGAGCCAAGGGGCCGGACACCTTTGCCTCACACTCGGAGTGGAGAATTAGAGCAGGGGGTATAAGCAATGCTGAAAAAAGTAATCAAGATTATTGGAGTACCTATTGATTTGGGGGCAGATCGTCGAGGAGTGGATATGGGACCAAGTGCTATTCGATATGCAGGTTTAAATGCGAGATTAAAGCGTTTAGGTTGGAACGTTGAGGATTACGGTAATATTGAAGTTCCTGTTCCGGAGACAAGGGAGATTAAAGATAAGAGGCTTAAGTATTTAGACGAAATTGTTACGATTAATGAACGCCTTCATCTCATAGTCTGTCAGGCAATAAAGGAAGGGGCGGTTCCTCTAATCCTTGGCGGAGATCATAGTTTAGGAATCGGAACTTTAGCAGGACTGGCCTTGAGCGAACAATCGTTTGGACTGATTTGGTTTGATACACATGGAGATTATAATTCCCTTGATACGACTGAAAGCGGCAACATTCATGGTATGCCCTTAGCTGTAGCTAATGGCATCGGTGCTCTGGAATTAACCTCCATTGGTGGGGTTGAGAAAAAATTGCGAGAGGAAAACACAGTGATTATTGGAGCTCGTGAAATGGATCCTCAAGAAAAAGAACTGCTACGGCAATCCAAAATTACTGTTTTTACGATGCGTGATATCGATCAAATGGGAATGACGGAAGTAGTCAAACGAGGGATTAAAATAGCTTCTCAAGTGACAGATGGAATTCATGTAAGCTTTGATTTAGATGTGATTGATCCTGAGGAGGCACCAGGGGTTGGAACGCCGGTAGCAGGAGGAATTACATATCGGGAGGCACATTTAGCGATGGAACTCTTGGCAGATTCAGGGCTTATTTCAAGTATGGATGTCGTAGAAGTGAATCCGATTTTGGATAATCATAATAAAACAGCTAAGCTAGCAGTAGGGCTAATTTGTTCAGCTTTTGGAGAACAAATTTATTAAGAGATAAAAGTGGAAAGATTGACCAAACTATTTAAATATAAAGTGTTTTCAAAATTTTCTATTGCAGATAAAATGGGTTAAGGTTAAAATAAATATAATAAGTGACATAGTGTGTAAAAAAATTAGAGATAGAATTTGAGAAAAGAGATGGATTGCCCTTGGATGCAATTAAGGCGTTTTTCAGAGATCAGGCACAGCATTTACGCAAAGAAGTGTGGGAAGTTGCTCGTCAAATTGGGGAACGTCCTGAGCTTGGTTATAAAGAATACTTTGCGTCCAATAGCCTAAGTAGTTTTCTAAAAAAACATGGATTTATAGTAGATCTTGGAATTGCGGGAATGGAGACCGCCTTTTTAGCAAGATTTAAGGGTACACGTCCAGGGCCAACAATCGCATATTTGGCAGAATATGATGCCTTGCCAGTTATAGGGCATGGTTGTGGACACAATTTAATAGGAGCGGCAAGCGCTGGAGCAGCGGTGATTCTAAGTAAGAGTTTGGAACTAGCAGGTGAGATTCTAGTTATTGGCTCTCCGGCAGAAGAGACCAGTGGGGCAAAAGTAACGTTGGTCGAGAAAGGAGTTTTTAAGGACGTTGATGTGGCTATGATGTTTCATCCAGGTAGTCAAAACGTCCCTGTTATTTCGAGTCTGGCCTTAGATGCTTTGGAATTTACATTTCATGGACGTTCGGCTCATGCTGTAGCAGCTTCTAATTTTGGTATTAATGCTTTAGATGCCGTGATTAATTTTTTTGTTGGAATTAATGCTCTAAAAAAGCAGATTTCACAGGACGTGAAAATAAATGGGATTATAACAGAGGGGGGGATTGCCCCAAATATTATCCCGGAACGCGCTGTGTCACAGTTTTATCTGCGTGCTCGAAAACGTAAAGACTTAGATGAAGTGATAGATCAAGTAGTACGTTGTGCCGAAGGGGCTGCTTCCATGGTTTCCGCATACATGACATGGCAAAAATTCGAGTTTTCCTATGATGAAATGCATACTAATTTATCTTTGGCCGAATGTTTTACTAGAAATCTTGGTGAGCTGGGTATCCATCAGATAGCTTCTCCTCAAACGGCTATGGGATCGGTAGACATGGGAAATGTCAGCCGAGTTGTTCCGTCAATTCATCCCTATTTAACATTAGGAACAGGTACCGAGATCCCTCATACTCGGGAATTTGCCCAAGTATCTCTGTCACCAAATGGAGAAAGCTTGGTTTTGTTGGCTATGCAGGCACTAGCCTTAACGGGTTGGGATGTTTTAAGTAATAAAAAACTACTGCAACAGATCAAACGTGAGTTTAGTCTATTAACTAAATGATCAAAGGAATAAATAGTAAATAAATTGGAATCATAAGACATAAATCAAATATTCAAAAGGATAAACTAGGAGGGGGAAACCCCTTTCTTTTTTGCGATAATGGTTGAATGTTTATGCAACTATATGTATAATTATAAAAAAGAATGAATATAGAGGGAAGGTTCGAGATATGAAGGTCGGTATTCTTGGCGCAACGGGATACGCAGGACAGGAATTGGTGCGGCTATTACATCGCCATGAAGAGGTGAAAGAATTATATCTGGCATCGTCCAGTGTAGCTGGGGAGAATTATGAAACAGTCTATCCACATTGGCTAGGTCAAAATATAGGGATCTTACAAGATGAAAACATACCTGAAATGGATGTTCTCTTTTGTGCACTTCCTCATGGGTTAACGGCAGAAAGAACGAGTGCTTTCTTAGAGCGCAAGATTAAGGTAATTGATCTAGGGGCCGATTTTCGTTTGAATTCAGCAGATATTTACGAGGAATGGTACAAAATTAAACATCCGGCTACTGAGTTACTCAAAGACGCAGTATATGGTCTACCAGAGCTTTATCGTGAGCAAATTCAAGGACAATCTTTGATTGCTAACCCAGGTTGCTATCCCACGGCAACTTTGTTGGCACTTGTTCCCTTGCTACGTAAGCACTTACTGCAAACAGGCTATCTGATCATTGATGCCAAATCGGGTGTATCGGGAGCGGGCCGAGGGGTATCTTTAGGTATACACTATAGCGAGGTAAACGAAAACTTTAAAGCGTATGGGGTTGCTAGCCACCGTCATACGCCTGAAATAGAACAAGAACTCTCTCGTGCTGCAGGGTTGCCCTTAACTATAAACTTCACGCCACATTTAGTCCCCATGACTCGTGGGATGCTAGTAACAATTTATGCGAAAGTTTCTGAAGGGGTTCAAGAAGAGGACCTGCGAAGCTGTTGGGTTGACCAGTATGAGGAAGAGGAATTTATTCATCTTTTGCCACCAGGGACTTGGCCTCAGACGAAATTTTCCAGCGGAAGCAATCACGCCTTTTTGCAATTAACGTTAGATAGCAGAACCGGAAATGCAGTCATTGTCGCTACCATTGATAATCTGTTAAAGGGTGCAGCAGGTCAGGCTGTTCAGAATATGAATCTCGCTATGGGTTTACCTGAAGCTCAAGGTCTAAAGGCGACTGCCTTATGGCCCTAAAGAAATGCTAGCGGTGGCGAGTTCTACGATTGATGTTAGTCAAGTTTCCTAAATTGGACTATGAAGGAGAGTGCGAATTAAGTGGATAACTCAGAAAAGGCTTGGAAGTTAATTAACGGCGGTATAGCTGCCCCCAAAGGGTTTTATGCGGTTGGTGTCCAAGCAGGTATTAAATATAATGATAAATATGATGTGGCACTTATTTTTTCAGATGTGCAAGCTCAAGCAGCAGGAGTATACACTCGAAATCTAGTCAAAGCTCATCCTCTATATTTAACCCAGCGACATTTGGAAAATGGTCTGGCCCGGGCTATTGTCGTAAATAGCGGAAATGCTAACGCTTGTGTTGGAGAATTTGGTGACCAAGCGGCGTTTGCTATGGCAGAAATAGTTGGCACGTTTTTGGCAGTACCGACCGAGGATGTACTAGTGGCTTCCACAGGGGTAATCGGGGTTGAAATGCCACTTGATCGAGTCTTAAATGGTATTCGGACGGCAAGTTCGTTACTTCTTAATGATGTGGTCAAAGGAATTCGCGGTCAGAAGGAAGAGGCTGATGAAGGGGCTCATAAGGCAGCTCTGGCAATTATGACGACGGATACGATGGTTAAGGAATATGCCTATGAGCTGACCTGTTCACAGGGAGGCGTGATCCATCTGGGGGCTATTGCCAAAGGATCTGGAATGATTCACCCTAATATGGGTACCATGTTAGGTTTTCTAACGACAGATGCGTTTCTACCTTCTGAAGACTTACAGAGCATCCTACGTGAAGCGGTCGATGAAAGCTTTAATATGGTGACTGTCGATGGAGATACGAGTACTAACGATATGGTACTCTTAATGGCAAATGGAGCTTCGGGAATAACGCTGAGCGGGGAAGATCGGTTAAATTTTGAGGAAATGGTTAAAGCTTTATGTGTTCAGCTAGCAAAAGATATTGCCCGAGATGGAGAAGGCGCCAGTAAGTTAATGGAAGTATTAGTTTCTGGAGCAAAAACAAAAGAGGATGCTCGAATAATTGCTCGGAGTATTTGTGGTTCCAGCTTGGTTAAAGCTGCACTCTTTGGAGAAGATGCCAATTGGGGGCGAATTTTGACAGCAGCAGGATATTCAGGAGCCGAGTTTATTCCAAATAAGGTCGACGTCTTTTTGGGGGACCTAATTGTTGCTCAAGCGGGAAAGGGAGTCGCTTTTTCGGAAGAGAAGGCTAAGGAGATCCTTGGATTCAAAGAGGTTCAGATAAGCTTAAATCTTCACATCGGGGAAGAACAAGCAATTGCATGGGGCTGTGATCTAACCCACGAGTACGTAACGATCAATGGGAGTTATAGAACTTGAGCGTGAGTTTGTATGTTAATTAAGACTCAGCCTAAGGTGAAAGTCAGAATCTAAAAAAGTCATGAGGCTTGAATGTTGAAGTTGGAGGTAGGAGAGATGACCCCGATGGAACAAGGACTAGGGAAAGCGCGAGTTTTAGTGGAGGCCTTACCGTATATCCAGAAATTTGCTGGAAAGACCGTAGTGATAAAGTATGGCGGACACGCCATGGTTGACCCGGTTCTAAAAGAATCAGTCATGTTAGATATCCTTCTTTTGCATTCCGTAGGAATTCGTCCGGTGCTCGTTCACGGTGGAGGACCAGAGATTAATTCTATGCTGAAGAAGGTTGGAATAGAAAGTCAGTTTATACAGGGCTTAAGAGTAACGGACGCGCAAACTATGGAGATTGCTCAAATGGTCTTACTAGGGAAGTTGAACACAGAGATGGTATCTCTCCTCAATCGCTTTGGGGGAAAAGGTGTCGGATTATCCGGTAAGGATGCTAAGCTGCTCATGGCTGTCAAGAAGCCGATGCAGATGCCCAATAGTTTAGGGAAAATGGAAGATGTTGATTTAGGGCTTGTGGGGGAAATCCAAAGTGTTTCTCCTGATATATTGAACACATTATTAGGGCAAGGATATATTCCTGTCATCTCTCCAGTTGCCAGCGGGGAAGAAGGGGAAACTTATAATGTCAATGCTGATACTGCTGCAGGAAAAATAGCAGAAGCACTTAAAGCAGATAAGTTGCTTCTTTTGACGGATGTGCGCGGAATACTGAGTGATGTTTCAGATCCAGGATCACTTATTTCTACGATTTCCAGAGAAGATGTGGCTTCCCTAGAGGAACAAGGGATATTAAGCGGTGGCATGCTACCTAAAGTAGAATGTGCAGTCTCTGCCTTAGACGCCGGAGTTGGCAGTGTGCATATCCTAGACGGACGACTAAGCCATGCAATTCTACTGGAACTATTTACAGATGGCGGAATCGGCACAATGTTTATTGGATAAGGGTAATAATCCTCGAAGACTTAATGAAATGTTGAAAAGGAATTCCAAAGTTCGAATATCGAATATCGAATATCGAATATCGAATATCGAACCTCGAGTAGATAGGGGGAAAAATGAAATGTTAGAAGGATTATCAACCGAGGCGATTATTGAGCGCGGAAAAGATGTAGTAATGAATACTTATGGCCGCTTACCCATGACGATGGTCAAAGGGGACGGGGCATGGGTTTGGGATTCAGACGGAAAGCAATATTTAGACTTCGTGACGGGGCTCGCTGTTAATTCCCTGGGACATAACCATCCTGCGATTGTTCGAGCCATTCAGGAACAGGCTAAAGAGATTCTGCACACCTCCAACATCTACTGGATACCGAACCAAGTGGCTCTTGCTGAACGCTTGGTGAAGCATTCCTTTGCGGATAAAGTATTCTTTTGCAACAGTGGTGCAGAAGCTAATGAAGCAGCTTTTAAGCTCGCTCGTAAATACGCTAGGAAAAATTATGGAGAACAAAAATACGAGGTGGTTTCGCTCGAAAACTCATTTCATGGTCGAACCTTAGCCACCCTTACACTCACCGGCCAGACAAAATATCAGGAAGGGTTTGATCCATTACCTGTCGGCTTCACTTACGCTGCCTTAAATGATATTGAGAGCCTAAAGGCAAAGGTCGGGAGTAATACAGCTGCCGTCTTTATCGAGCCCATTCAAGGAGAAGGAGGGGTAATTCCTGCTTCGGCTGAGTTCCTCCAGGCAGCGCGTGCGCTATGTGACCAATATGGAGCTTTGTTAATTTTCGACGAGGTGCAGTGTGGAGTTGGTCGGACCGGAAAGCTCTTCGCCTATGAGTCGAGCGGTGTGGTTCCAGATATTATGACTTTAGCAAAAGCTTTAGGTGGTGGAGTACCAATTGGGGCAATGCTAGCCACAGATAAAGTAGCTAGAGCTTTTCAGCCGGGAGATCATGCTTCAACTTTTGGGGGAAATCCACTAGCCACTGCGGTAGGGTGTGCTGTTTTAGAAGTAATGCTTGAAGACGGATTTTTTCAAGGGGTTCAGGAGCGGGCAGCATATTTTCGTCAAGGCCTTGAACGATTAGCACAGAAATATCAGACTGGAGGGCCGGTCCGAGGACAAGGATTTATTGTGGGTTGGCCTGTTTCTAAGTTGGGTCCTGAGATAGTCGAGGCCTGCTTGCGAAATGGACTTTTAATTAACTGTGTTGGAGGAAAGATCTTAAGATTCCTCCCCCCACTTACTGTTGAGAAGGCAGAAATAGATAAAGCCTTGGGGATTTTAGATGAAGTCCTCTCGAAAATTTGGTAAACCGGAGGCCTGAGGTCAGAAGCCGGAGAGTCAGAGGGTGGCATAAGTGCAACTAAGGCAATCGCCTTCGGTCCCTTCCCGCCATCCCATGGCTACAGGGACACTCGGCCATCCATGGCCATCGCCTGCGGCTGCAAGAAGGTTAACTCGTGCGAAGACAGTGTCTTCGGACGCTAGCCAAGTTTTCTATATCCGAGGAGGGATGGAATGAAAGCAGCACTCATACTTGAAACTGGGAAAATTTTAATAGGGGAGTCTTTTGGGGCGACGGGAGAGGCTTTTGGGGAAGTCGTCTTTAACACAGGAATGACTGGTTATCAAGAGGTGTTAACCGATCCATCGTATGCTGGACAAATGGTGTGTATGACCTATCCTCTCATAGGGAACTATGGGATCAATAGAGTGGATGACCAATCGGAGAAGCCTCAGGTCCAGGGGTTTATTGTAAAAGAGGCTGCACGTAATCCTAGTCATTGGCAGATGGAGAAAAATATCTCTAGGACGTTGGCCCAATCTGGAGTTGTAGGGATAAAAGGGATTGATACCCGTGCCTTAACACGGATTATTCGAGAACATGGCGTACTTCGTGGGGTGATAACTACCGAAGTCGAGGATTTAAATGAATGGGCTCCCCGCTTAAAAGCGTGGTCTGTCCCAGCCGATGTTGTGGCAAAAGTCAGTACTTCGAAGCCCTACACCTTACCCGCTGTCCAAACCGAGAAGGAAACATTTCATGTTGTAGTTATGGATTTTGGAATTAAGAGGAATATTTTGAAGGCGATGCAAGAAAGCGGGTTTCGTCTGACGGTTGTTCCGCATACAACCACCTCAGAGCAGATCCTGGCTCTGCAACCAGATGGTGTCTTTCTATCCAATGGACCGGGGGATCCAAAGGAGGTCTTAGTGGGGATAGGAACGATTCAAGGACTTATGGGTAAACGCCCTATCTTCGGTATTTGTCTAGGACATCAACTTTTATCCCTTGCTTTAGGGGGAGACACTTATAAGATGAAGTTTGGGCACCGAGGCGGCAATCAACCCGTACAAGAGTTAGAGTCCAAACGAGTGACGATTACTTCACAGAATCATGGCTATGCCATATCAGAAGAAAGCTTGGAGCAAACCCCTCTTTATGTAACCCATCGCAACCTTAATGACCAAAGTGTCGAGGGGGTTAAGCATCGGGGTTTACCCGTTTTTTCGGTTCAATACCATCCGGAAGCAGGGCCGGGACCGAGTGAATCACTTTATCTGTTTGATGAGTTTGCTCGATTAATGCAGGAATGGAGGGCTGGTTATGCCTCTTAATCCGGCGTGGAAGAAGGTCCTTGTCATTGGGTCTGGGCCTATAGTGATTGGGCAAGCCGCAGAATTTGATTATGCTGGGACCCAAGCGTGCAGAGCTCTTCGTGAAGTGGGGTTGGAAGTAGTACTGGTCAACAGTAATCCAGCAACCATCATGACGGATGTGCAAACGGCAGATATTACCTATATCGAACCCTTATTGCCTGAAATTTTGGAGCGGATTATCAGCAAAGAACGCCCTGATGCTTTACTTCCTACTTTGGGCGGGCAAACCGGTCTTAATCTAGCTATGGAATTAGAGCGTAGCGGGCTCTTAAAACGTTACGACGTAGACCTCATAGGTTGTGACTCTGAAACGATTTACAAAGCGGAAGATCGTGATGCGTTTAAGGAAACAATGCTTTCACTGGGAGAACCGGTAGCTGAAAGTATAATTGTAACGACCCTAGAAGAAGGGGAGGAGTTCGCTAGTAAGCAGGGGTTTCCACTAATTATTCGCCCGGCGTATACCCTTGGAGGGACAGGCGGTGGGATTGTCAAAAACGCCAAACAATTAGAGGAAATTTTACATAAAGGACTCCAAGCTAGCCCCATTGGGCAATGCCTTGTAGAGAGAAGTGTAGCAGGCTGGAAGGAAATTGAGTATGAAGTCATGCGAGACGGTGCTGATAATTGTATCACGATATGCAATATGGAAAATATTGACCCAGTAGGAATACATACTGGGGATAGTATCGTAGTTGCCCCGTCGCAGACCTTGAGTGATGTTGAATATCAGATGTTGCGTGCATCTTCCCTAAAGATTATTCGAGCCCTGGGAGTTAACGGAGGGTGTAATGTTCAATTTGCCTTGAATCCGGTCAATCAAGAGTATGTTGTTATTGAAGTAAATCCTCGGGTCAGTCGCTCAAGTGCACTCGCCTCTAAAGCGACCGGATATCCGATTGCCAAGATGGCTGCTCTTTTGTCCGTCGGCTTCACCCTTCCGGAATTGACGAACCCAGTGACTGGGCACACCAGTGCTTGCTTTGAGCCAGCGCTTGACTATGTAGTCGTTAAATTTCCCAGATGGCCTTTTGATAAATTTCCGGCTGCCGATCATCGTCTAGGCACGCAAATGAAAGCGACCGGAGAGGTGATGGCGATGGAACGGACGTTAGAAGCGGCTCTCTTAAAAGCCACCCGCTCTTTGGAGGTGGGTACTGTTGGTCTTCGGATTAAAGCTTCCGGGGGCTGGACAGAGATGGAGATTGAAGACAAACTCACTTCGGCGGATCACGAACGCTTTTTTGCCATTCCAGAAGCGTTCCGTCGGGATTGGACCATACTGGAGGTTCAAACTCTAACCCAAATTGATCCCTTCTATTTGTCTAAAATTAAAGAACTAGTTTTACTTGAACAGCGCTTGCAAAATGGACCATTAACCACCGAGTTACTGCGCTTGGCAAAAGTTCTAGGGTTCTCTGACTTGGCTATTGCCAAGCTTACGGGACGCTCGGAAGAAAAGGTTCGTGCCATGCGTATGGACTACGGGATTATTCCGGTTTATAAGACCGTTGATACATGTGCAGCTGAGTTTGCCTCGGCAACCCCTTATTACTATTCAAGCTATGAGGAAGAGGATGAGGGAAATGTGAGTACGGGTCCTAAGGTTGTAGTTTTAGGTTCAGGACCTATCCGAATTGGGCAAGGGATTGAGTTTGATTATTGCTCAGTACATGCTCTTACAGCTTTGCAAGAAGCTGGTGTAGAAGCGATTATGATCAATAATAATCCAGAAACCGTATCCACAGATTTTGATATCGCAGATAAACTGTATTTTGAGCCGTTGACCATTGAAGATGTGCTTCATGTCTTGAATAAAGAAAAAGCGGATGGAGTCTTAGTCCAATTTGGAGGACAGACGGCCATAAATTTGGCTGGTCGTCTGAAGCTTGCAGGAGTCAAAGTTTTAGGAACCCCGGTTGATGCGATTGATATGGCCGAGGATCGGGAACGTTTTGCCGAGCTATTAAGTCGTTTGGGAATCCCTCAATCTGAAGGGCGAAGCGTTACTTCGGTCGATCAGGCTAAGAAAATTTCTGAGGAACTTGAATTTCCAGTGATCGTCCGTCCTTCTTATGTGATCGGAGGGCGTGCCATGCAAGTGGTGGAGAACTTAGATCAACTGGAAGATTATTTAAGGCGTGCGATCAACCTATCTCAAGAACATCCGATTTTAGTGGATAGGTATTTAGATGGCAAAGAAGTTGAAGTTGATGCAGTTTCAGATGGAGAGACAACTGTGATAGCAGGCATCATGGAGCATATCGAACGCGCTGGCGTCCATTCGGGGGACAGCCTGGCAGTTTATCCGCCTCAAAGTTTAACTCCCGCTGAAATTGAACAAATTCAGGATTTCACCTGTCGTCTGGCGGAAGGAGTCGGGATTAGGGGACTTATCAATATACAATTCGTTGTCGTGCGAGGCAAGGTGTACGTTTTAGAAGTAAACCCTCGAGCAAGCCGTACCGTGCCGATTCTTTCTAAAGTCACGGGGATTCCGTTAGTCAACTTGGCGGTTCAAGTTGCCCTTGGCAAATCCTTAAAGGATATGGGCTATGCTCATGGACTTGCTCCTGAAGTACCGTTTGTTGTAGTTAAGGCCCCCGTTTTTTCCTTTGAGAAGTTGACCAAGGTCGAAACTTCGCTGGGACCGGAAATGAAATCAACGGGTGAAGTCTTAGGGATGGACACACAATTTGGGCATGCTTTAGCGAAGGCCTTTGCGGCCTCCCGTATTCCGCTGCCGAAGGATGGGAATATTTTAGTATCTGTAGCAGAAAAAGATCGTCCAGAAGCTATTACACTGGCTCGACAGCTGGCTCAGTTAGGGTTTGGAGTCAAAGGAACCGGAGATACCGCCAAGGCTTTGGCTCTTTGTGGGGTAGAAGTTGAAGTAGTTAGTGAGTCGAGCGAGGCCCTTCAAGAAGCTGTTCGGCAACGAGAATTCTCCTTTATCTTCAGTACTTCCACCAAAGGAGCACTAGAGAGGACTGGCTATTTATTGAGGCGATTAGCGGCCGAACATGGGGTGCCCTGTTTTTCATCTATGGATACAGCGAAAGCGGTTGTCCGTGCGTTCCAAGAGATACGGAGTCATACTAATCCCCAGGTTCTCTCCTTACAGGAGTATCTGGCATTGTAGGCAAAAACATCATTCTCTCTATACTCAAGATCTTTAAACGGACTGAGAAGATTAGGAGTATTGGTAAGGAGCGGTTGTCGTATAACTAATACAACGTTGCATAAAAGCAACCATATGGTTGCTTTTATGCAACGCTTTTTTAATTTACTATAAAGGCTCGAAAAAATCAGGAGTTAAACTTGGTACAAGGTAAGTCTGAATTTAGAAACTTGTTAGTAAATTCAGACTTACCTTATTTTATTGAAAACTATTAAACAGGCATTAGCTTTATTTGGCATAGATCTTGCTTATATTCATCTTCAGCGATGACTTTTTAACACAAGAAGTTATCCGCAGGTTTCGACTTTTAAATATTGGAGGTTATTTAAATGTAAGAGGGAAGTATTCCAAGCACTTGATCGGATCTGTCGTCCTGAAGTGATTTTATCAACCAACACTTCTTCGATGTCAATCACGGAAATTGCAGCCACAACAAGCCGGCCAGACAAAGTTTGCGGCATGCACTTTTTCAACCCAGCTCAAGTCATGCGGCTTTGTGAGATTATTCGTGGCATCAAGAGTTCTGATGAAACGATAGCTACTGCCACAGAATTAGCTAGAGCCTTTG
>Ga0209639_1000125_pt1 | contig 118467 bp, 85 predicted proteins | sample EPASupsiteHSE605_FD_187268 | JGI IMG/M metagenome (GOLD analysis project Ga0209639, IMG submission 187268) | Bioremediated contaminated groundwater from EPA Superfund site, New Mexico - Sample HSE6-05 (SPAdes) (version 2) | ecosystem: Environmental > Aquatic > Deep subsurface > Groundwater >...
TGAAATGGCATTCACTTTCTTTAAGAAGTTGAAAAACTTGAATTTGATCTTCATATTTAATAGGAACACAACCATTCCGTAAAAAAGTAAAAAAGCTTTGAACTTGGCTGTGGTTTGCTTTAGTTACAAAGATAACCTCTTTTGAATTAAGAATTTCTCGATAATACCTCTTTAGGAAAATAATTTCCTCCTTTTTGAACTCAAATTCCTCGTTTTCGTGCTTGAAAACAACTGTTTCGCTGAGACTCATAAAAATGAATTTCTGACTAGTTTATTAGATTTTTTTTATACAGTGGTACACAAAAACAAACTCCTTCCATTTTAATCATTTCTGGCTTCTGATGATACATTTTTATAGAGGATGGAACATTAAAACTAAAAAATTAGATTTTATTGTTACCTCTTCATAATACAGCTGCAAATATTCATCTGAGTGTTGTTGAATATCTAATTAAAAATGGTGCTGATATAAATGCTAAGGATAATAGTGTTGATATATGATATTTCAATGGTCTCCTCTTCATTGCTCAGCTAATAATGGTCATCTGAGTGTTGTTGAATATCTAATTAAAAATGGTGCTGATATAAATGCTAGGACTAATGATGTTGATATATGATATTTCAATTGTCTCCTCTTCATTGGTCAGCTCAAAATGGTCATCTGAGTGTTGTTGAATATCTAATTAAAAATGGTGCTGATATAAATGCTAAGGATAATAGTGTTGATATATGATATTTCAATGGTCTCCTCTTCATTGCTCAGCTGATAATGGTCATCTGAGTGTTGTTGAATATCTAATTAAAAATGGTGCTGATATAAATGCTAAGACTAATGGTGTTGATATATGATATTTCAATGGTCTCCTCTTCATTGCTCAGCTAATAATGGTCATCTGAGTGTTGTTGAATATCTAATTAAAAATGGTGCTGATATAAATGCTAGGACTAATGATGTTGATATATGATATTTCAATTGTCTCCTCTTCATTGCTCAGCTGCAAATGGTCATCTGAGTGTTGTTGAATATCTAATTAAAAATGGTGCTGATATAAATGCTAAGGATAATAGTGTTGATATATGATATTTCAATGGTCTCCTCTTCATTACTCAGCTCGAAATGGTCATCTGAGTGTTGTTAAAATCAATCTATAAACTGGCATGAATTTGAAAAAATTTAATGTAATACAAACATCCTACATACTCTGAAAATGGAATGGACTGATCCCACCTAAAAGAATTGGCCTTTAATGTTTCCTAACTGTACGAAATGCTTTGTTATTGATTCTAGAAAAGTCGAAAGAAGACCTGGTAATCCAATGTTAATTAGTTCAGAAAATGGCAGTTATGCACCTGGGCGATCATCAATTAATATCATCAATTGAAAATCTGAATAGTTACCAAAATTAAAATCTTGTACACAGACCTGAATTAGTTTATTTAAAAAATAGTAATCAGAAATGATTTGGATCCTTATCTGCTCTTAAGGACGTTTTTTAATTGATCTGCTAAATCATTACCTTAATATTTTTTGGTTAAGTAATAAAAAGCACCCCACCCTTAAGAAATCTAACATTATTAAGATACGTTGATTGATTAAGTACTCCCAAAATATAGATAGAACAATTTGGTTTTCTTAAATTTAATAATGAGAATTAAGGTAACTTGATCATTAAAAAACTGGATTTTTCATTAAAGTTTTAAAGGTGATTTAAAAGGGAAATGTTCTCTCTTAGTACATAATTAAAACATAATGATACATATTTGAAGGATCCAATCTTCTGTTCTTTCATTTTGTCTCATTTTTTGTACTGTGTAATAGGATTTCTCATTATCATCTCAAAACTATGCTTGACTGGATGAATGAAAGGTAGTGGACAATGAATTCAGTGTATTCAAATCAATTCAAAAACACTCTGATCCATCTGACATGGCCTGATTATCCATTTCATGCTCATTGAAGGAATAATTGATATACATTTGATAGTTAAAAACATTTTCCCAAATTTTTGAACCTAAACCATTTCAATATATAGTGTTCATATTGTTTTAAGTTTTATCAGTTTGTTTTGAACGCTTTTAGGAAGGAATCCTTTGTTCTTGAGTATTCTCTAAATCCACTTTTCGAATTCGATCTGGAAACTTGATGTGGATTAAAAAGCAATGTATCAATGAAACAAAATTGTGTCACTGATCATCAATGGATTAGTAATGTTTAACATAAATATTCTTGAAACAAGGATAGACCCGTATTTTTGTTATCAAGATTGGGAAGTTATCGAAATGAGGAAATTCTTATTATGAATAGTTTCATATTTCATTTTCAATCTGGCTTAATTATGGATTCAAAGTAATTTGACATTGGTATATTACTATCCAGAAGTTTTTTCACACAAAATATTATGGACTACAAAACAAATAATCCCCTATTTGGAATGGATCTTTCTCAGACTTCGGGGATTGTTTCACATAATCTATAATTTTCAGATGACTTCAATATGATTTTTATTCATAATCATATTTATTTGCTGAATAATACATTAATATCACTATCATTGATGTATCGGGATTTTTCATTATATTCTCCACAAATACTGTGTTATTTGTTACTATTTGGTGGTAAGACATTATAGTACTGTGGCGATGGGAAAAAATGTTGCGGTGGGGACCAAAACGATAAAAATCCGTTATTTTTGATTTTTTTTCTTATTTCATTAATAACTCTTTGCCAGATATACTTATAGATTTATTGTTATATTATCGATATTCACACTAATTAGATCTATGCTTTGTTAATCAAAGATTCACTCGAAACATTCAAATTTATGTAGATATTGACGATTTAATATTTAACTTGATACATTGATTTCTCAATCAATATTGATTAAAATACATGCATTTGATAAATATTATGTGTATTATGGTACTATGCAATAAAATATAAGTAAAAATATTATTTTAATCCAAAATTAAACGAGAAATGATAATATTTTAAGTTTTTTATTGGAATAATTTTTTTAAAAAATCGTCACTAGAAACAATTCCAAATATTCGAATAATAAAATCAACCCCACTTAAGTTTTAATTTATGAACATGTTTATATAATATTGAAGTTATTCTAATCATGATTTTTAATCTTTTAATGTTGGAATTTTTTGGAATTATCTTCTGTTAAAGAATTGAAAAATTCGAAATTATTTTTTTCATTGTTTTATAACATATTTATTGTATTTCAATCAATAAGACACAACTAATAACGAAATAAGTAAAAGATAATAAGACAAACATAATTTATTGATATCAATATGCCTAATGGGAATATTCTATCATCTGATTGAGAATTACCCCAATTGTCTGATCTTTGTTTGATTTTTAAATAATGCATAATAAGTCTTTTTTTCTTAATTTTTGGGGATATTAATCATGAATCATGACTGGTATTGTGATATATCAATAAATAATAACATATTTTTCAACATTTACCTTTGAGTTATGTCATTTTTCACAAAATTAATTCTTTTTCTCATTGTTTTTCTTTTCTCCAATCTTGATTGTTGAAAATAAAAATTTTGTTTTTTTATGACCTTTAATGTCTTTACTATTCTGAATTATTATGGTATTTTCAATGATTAACTTAGTACTTCTTATTGTTGAGGCTAAAATAATCAAAGATTTCCAAAAACCCAAAAAATATTTTTTTTCTTTTTTTGGGGTGTTTCTTGTTCCTCTTCAATAATCAAACAAAACAAATGTTTTAATAATGTCCTAGTATATCCATTGTCTTCAATTAACATGAAAAAAATGACCAAAATCATATAGAATATCTAATAGTACAACACAATATGTTTGGATCAATTCAATATTTTAAACTTAATAATGATGATAAAAGGTTCGAATTATGTGTTATAATGATATGATCATTGATTGTTGTAGGCTATTTTGTTCTAATGGTTACAATAAGTGATATAGCAAAAAAAGAACTAATAAAATATGTATTTTGCGAAAGAAACCAGGCATTTCATTATTATGAAAATAAAAAAATTAAAATATCTAAAAAAATGATAAATTGAGCTTTTATTTGCTTGTAGCTTGTTTCTCATAAATTCTTATTAATCAAAGGGTAGAATTATCATCAATACATATAAAGAATTTTGAATTGAATTTCATTGATCAATATTGATAGAGAAATCAATGTATCAAGTTAAATATTAAATCGTCAATATCTACTCAAATTTGAATGTTTCGAGTGAATCTTTGATTAACAAAGCATAGATCTAATTAGTGTGAATATCGATAATATAACAATAAATCTATAAGTATATCTGGCAAAGAGTTATTAATGAAATAAGAAAAAAAATCAAAAATAACGGATTTTTATCGTTTTGGTCCCCACCGCAACATTTTTTCCCATCGCCACAGTACTATAATAATGAAAAGGGTCACTTTTATCAAATAAATTGAAAACAATGTTTTCGAGATTGTTTGGATACTCTTTGCCTCCTCCTTCTTCTGATCAGATTAATACTGATTTATGTATTGGTGAGATATGTCGGGAGTCGATTGCGTTATGTTCTGCGTTTGAACCAAGATACAAACTCTATGGTCTTGGACTTGAGAATGGAAAACTCCTTGTTTTAAACAAAAGGAGGCAGTTTATTTCCTCTGATTCTTCTGTTGGATTCCCAATATGTAAGATTTGTCCCCTCATAAATAGTAGTTCATTTTTCACTGCTACCTCAAAATACCTGATTGATCGAAATCCTGCTTTGCAAATAAGTATTAACGAACATATTAATGATGATATCGGTAAAACGAAAACCCTTGAAGGCACAATTCTAACCCACTGGGTTGTTTTATCGAATAGAGTGGTGCCAAGATCAATACAGCTTCGTGAAATCATTAACGACTTGGCAATCTCGAATGACAATCCCAATTTTTGTTTGGTTGCTTTTTCTAATGGGGATATTAGGGGATTCAGTATTGAAGAAATGCAATTTACTGATCTATATATTGATGTTTTTAAGGGTAAACAAATTAGTTGTATATCTCATAACACTAGTTTTTCATATTTTGTATCTCACAGCAAAGTTGAGATTTTAGATATTGAGAAGATGACAATAGACCATTACTCAAGATTTGAACCTGTTTTTTTTGAAGAGTTTAATGGAATTTGTGCAATAATAGGCCCTAATGGTAGTCCTATGCTAATAAATGGGGATAAGTTGATCAAATCAATAGATAGTGAGCCAAATTCAAGATGCATTTACTCTGGGTTTTTGAATGAAGATAAATGGGTGGTTATTATGCGAAAACAAGATAGAGATCTTTTATTAATCAATTCAGAGGTAATTATATCCGAACCCGGGCTATTTTTGATTCCTTATATCATTAAGAATTTTTTTGATTTTTCTATGAAGAAAGAAATTCTCCAATCATACATGATTTCCTTAAGCTTAAGGATCGTAGATCTAATGACAAAACCCGTTCAAATCGATGAATTAATCCCAGAAACAAATAATGTTACACAGGTTTTGTATCATTCTGATTCTTTCTTTGTTTTTCAGATTCAAACTGAAAATACATTATGTACCGCACATACATTAAATGGGATTCGTCAAAAGCTGATTCTCCCAACTATTAGGAGATCATTTATTCTTAATAATCTTTTGGTTTGCATTGGGAGCCATGATATAGTTTATTTTAACCCAGAAACCATCAACCCAATATATTTGTTTTCATCATTAAATGAAATAGCAAAGAGTTTTGTTATCGATGAGAAAGTAGCTTTCTTAGTTGATAACAAGATTTTTGTGTGGGACCCGATTGAAAACAATTCTATCATTAACGAGAATTTAGAATTGACAAATTATTTTCTTCCTGAATTAGTTTGGATTTCAAAATATCAAGAGTTCTATTTATCAGTTTTTTCAAGTGGTTCTGTACAATTCAAAGAATTCCAAGAAGTTTTATTTGATTTTCATGAAAATGTTGTATTAATTGATATTGTTGATGAAACTGGAAAAAAGAACTTGAATGGGAAATTTTTAATTATTGTTACAAATAAAGTTGTTAGAGTTCATTTGATCTCAGAAAAGTTTAAGGAAATTCGGAAATTCAAACCAAAGTTTTTGATTTGTTCTTCTACAATTCTAGCTAAAGGAACTCTTGTGATTGCATCAAACAATTCATCAATGATCCTTCCACTTCCTGATATTACTCATTCATCACTTGGGTCTCTATTTTTGGATGAGAAATATCGAATTACAATGATTGAAGGAACTGGACTATATGTATTGAGTGGTGAAGCTATTATTATATACAAACAGGAATTCAATCCGTTTTCTCTTTTTGATGGGAATTGCCCTCCAATTGAGATTCGCCCCAAAAAATCGTTTCTTGGGTTGATCAAGAAACAACCTTTAACAACAAGTGAAATTGATGAAAGATATCGATACAAAAGACTTAACAGTATTAATGAGATTCAGCAAACAATGCAACAAGTTCTGGTTGACGCAATGGAAAGATCCGAAAAACTGGCTGAGATGGAGATAAAAGCTAATCGTTTAATGGAGAATGCTAAGAAGTTCAAGGAAAACTGTAAAAGATTTGTTAAATAAGGAACGGTCATAATAAAGATCAAATCCTCAAAAAGCAAATGTAAACAATTGATAAAATATTCTATTCTTTACCTTTTTTAAATGGATGAGTCGATTTCTCAAAGAATCAGGTCTTCCACAATTGATTTACCAATTAATAGATCATCAAAGAGGTATTCTCGAATATCTGGTATTGATCCTTTGTTTTTATTTGACTCAATTGATGAATCTTATAAGGGGATAATTTCTAGCGTTTTCGAGGTAAATAATAATCTACCATTATTTAGAGGAGAGATTTTTTCTGAAATAACAATGAACGAAATTATAAGTTGTTTCATTTCTCATGGTTTTTCGCAATTAATTAGTTCTCCGTCTTCATTGTTGGTTGATTTTGCAGAGTATATCAAGAATGCATTCAACCCCTTTTGGAGCAGTATTTTGTATTATTGGCCTCCAATAATTACTAATCCGTCAAATGAAGCAAAGTCTGTAACATCATTGCTTTTACTTATTTTGACTCGACTTAGGTCTCCAAAATCATTAGAATTTATCAATTGGTTATCTGTTTATGCAATTCCATCAAGAATCACTATTCAAAAACATGGGAGTGATCCCATCATCAAAGCTTGTTGTTTATGTCATAGGAAAAGAAAGATGTTCAGTGAACATCGTTTTTTCTGGGCAATTTTGGATGCAAACAAACACTTCTCATTGTTTAGAATTGAGGATGGTTCTATTTTGAATCATATGGAATGTGAAGTTGATTCAATCATATTATCAAGATCAAAGAAAACAATTAAAATTATATCATCTTCGAATGAAATATTGAAAAGATTTGTTCCAGTTGACAATTTTCAATCAATTTTATGGGAGAATGCTTTAACTCCAAATCCTTTTCCATTTCCAAGTTGTTTATCATCATGTGTTAAACCTGTTCCAGAACTTCTAATAATTGCTTTGAATTCCGAATTATGCAAAGATGATATGATTATTGTAAAAGCACTCACAGATTATAATGTATCAAGAGTTGTTGATGGATTGCCTTTAGCGGAAGCATTATTTGATGTTTTTGCTTATTCTGGGAAAGTTAATCAGTTACTTATCGAATTATCTCAAAACGAGTTTTCATTTCCAGAACTAACACACAATACCGTTTTAAGGGGAAACAGTCACCTAACAAACATGTTTAAAGTGTTTTTCAATAGATTTGGTGTGAAATATTATCAAAAATATTTGAAACAAGTTATTAAGTATATTGATCACAAAGGTGATATAGGATTGAAAACACCTGTAACAGCAGATTCTCAAAAAGCACAAACAATGGTTTTCACAATATTTGACTCATTATTTACTTCTCTGAAGTATGTGCCAACAGAGATAAGGCACTTTGGATCTATCTTAAAAACTTTTTCTGCAATAAGGTTCAATTCCAAACAAGCAGCATATAACACTCTTTCAGGTTTTTTCTGTTTGCGCTTTTTTTCAGCAATTCTTTCTAACCCCAAGTCATTTGACCCTTCAATTGAGTTACAAAATGATTTTTTGAAAGTTCTGGTCCCGCTTGCTCAACTTCTTATGAATCCTTTTAATCTCATAGATCTTCAACAAAAATATGAGGTTTTCAATTCATGGAATGACCGATTACGAAAGCATGTTCATCCAAAATTGGTTGAATTTGTGTTTTCTATAGGAGAAATCGATACAATGCCTGAATACACACCTCCTTCGAAAGAAAGGCTAAGAGAAGCATTAGAGACTATTCTTGATGAAATTGGAAAAACGAAAGGGGCTTTTTCAGAAAAATATCGTTCATTATTACAATCAAATAATGAAAAATCTTCTCTCGGTTGGTGTTTTGCTTCTTTCCTCTCATCATACTTTGATCAAACTGTAAATGATTGATCAGATTTGACTTCCAAATAAATAACTTTAGTATTTTATCTTTTATGCAGATAGAACGATGGATAATTGAATGATTAGGAACGATCCATTAACTCCTTACAAATTCAATAGGATGATCGGTTGGAATACAATGAAAAAGTAGATTTGTATCAATTGTTCATGTAATGAATCATTTTATCAATTTTCAAAGGATTTCGAATATTTGATGAGATCAATCGACAAACTGCTTTTTTGCATACAAAATTAGTAGAACTATAAAATTACCTGACCACGAAATAAATTCAAAAAAAAATTGAAAGCAAGGTTGATTTTTGAATTAAAATTTCATCAGTAAACAATGTTTGACAAGTTTATCCATTCCGTCAAATGAGGTCGACCCACAGGGTTCGATTTACTTTGGAAGAAGATATCTTATTATACAATACTGCACTTGCATTTGGAATGAAACAATGGACCGTTGTGGCTCGCTTTTTTAAGGATCGCACCGCAAAACAGCTGCGAGATCGTTTTCAGAATTATTTGAACCCAGGCATCTTCCTTCGCCGCTGGACCGCTGATGAAGATGAGCTTTTGTTCCATAAGTATGTTCAACACGGAAGGAAATGGAACGAAATCGCTAAGTTCTTTCCAGGAAGAACCGCTAACAATATCAAAAATCGGTTTGTAACCTTTACTCAAAGAAATTACCGAGATAAAATCATTGAATGTGGAGGTGAAATTTATTCATCAGACTCCTCTGATAGTGTTTCTTCACCTCAATCATGGGTAATTAATGAATTACCACCTTTAGTACCTCGCGAACAACCTAAGATTCTAAGAAAGGAACTTCTTCCCTCTATCGAAGTTTCTTTCATTGAACCTTTGCATTCATCATTCCTTCCTCACCCTATTGAAGCCCTACGTAATTAAACGGACGTCTTTTCTTACATGATATTTCTCACTAATGACAGTTTTATTAACCATAAAGGTTATCCTCTTTCTGATTCTATTGATACTTGCATTGGTTGGTTCCATCTTAAAACAGTTGATATTGAACTAAGCCAATCAGTTATTGGTTCATGCTGACAAACAGTTGGAATCGGAAATGGGCTTTGATTAACAACAACCAAATCTCCCTTATATATCTCAGTCCTCTTTGAATCAGTGGTTGCCAAATAAGGCTTTTCTCCACGTGCATGCTCTGCGATTTTAAAAGACAATCCCACACAATCTGGTAATACAAGGGGATGCGCATTCAATGAGTGAGCACAGATTGGGGTCCAAAGAAGTGTGGATACTGATGGATGCACCATTGCACCACCAGCACTTAAATTATATGCAGTACTTCCTGTTGAAGTTGATACAATTAATCCATCTCCATATACAGTTGTGAAATGTTCATCATCTATGTAGCACTCAATAGCGCAAACTTGACCAGGAACCGAAGGACCTATAACAACATCATTTAATGCTTGATAAGAATCAACTGTTTTGTCTTTCCTTATTATTGTGCACATAATCCTTGTTCTTGATGTTACAAAAAAAAAGCCTCTAATCAAATCATCAATCACCATCCTATAATCACTTGCTAAAAATGGAGTTAAAAACCCTAAAGAACCTAGAGCGAATGGTAATATCGGAGGGCATGCTTCAGGAAAAAGTGAAGATACATGTAATAATGTTCCATCTCCACCAAAAACGAGAACAAAATCGACCATTTTTTCTTTGGAATTAGTGAATTTTTGAAGGAAAGTAAAGTGTGGTAATGATTCAGCTACATATTTTTCAACATATATAGTAAATGTTTTGTCAAAATTGAGAAATTGGACCGCTTCAATTAAATAATTCCTAGCAATTGGGTCATGTATCTTTTCAACAAGAAGAGCTGAAGAAGGCCTATGAACCCACTCTAAATGCATAGAACCATCAGGATGGTCAAAAAATTTGATTGGATTTACTCTAAAAGCTGTCGGTGGTTGATATTGTGCAATATCAAAAGTTGAAATGGTTTTAGCTGAGACAGTATTTGGATCCATCTCGTTCAAGTGTTAGTATTGAACGGTTAAAAAGTGACTTAATGGACTCTGAAGTGTCATTAACATCTTTATCTCAGAAGAAGATTTCTCAGCTTCGTAGTTCAACTATTGTTCCTCATATGTATTTATATATCGAAAAATATGATCTTGATCCCCTTATCAGTGTAGTAGTTTATGAAATAGAAGTTGGTATTCAAAAGAAGGACACTGTTCATATCAAAAAAATAAAAAAGAGATATTCCGAATTGCGCGATTTTGATGAGCAAATCCGACCTCTATATCGAGAAAACCGGTTTTTAAAACCATTCCCACCAAAAAAGCTTTGGGGAAATAAACGTAAAGAATTTCTTGATCAAAGAGCTGAACAGTTGCAAGACTATTTAACAAATCTTGTTAGAGTAGCGGGAATGAACTCAACTCCATCATTTATTAGAACATTTGAGATACAATCGGATTCATTTGATGATTTCTAAAGAATTTTGAGCTTTAATTTTTATTATGTATGCTGAAAAGATGAGATTATAATTCATGATTGATTTTCAATGAGTTGAATTGTCGAACAAATGGTCTCAACAGATTTTAAAATGTCTTCATTCATTTCTTTACCATTCTGAATTGGAAAACCCAATGGTCTTAATATTGAAGCCAATTTATGGGAAAGACTTGTGGAAATCTCATTATCTGGCAATTTTGCAATATGAAGAGCATTGATATCTGAAGGAGGATGTGCTTTCGCTTCGAAATCGGAACTCTGTGCATTAATCCCAAATTTATTAGCCAAATAAATAAAGTCATGAGGGCTTGGCAATGGATATTGCAATATCCATCCAGCTTCAATCAAATACCTGGATATTGGGGGATAGGCTTCAGCAATTCGTCTTTCTTGTTTTGAAACAGGAATATTATTAATCACCGATAATCTTGGACCTATACAAACAATAGCAGCCAATCGAAAATTATCAGATTGGGATAGAGGTGTATTAATAAAAGAAATATCTCTCAGTCGAGGTTGGCATGATAATCCAGCAAAGTTTGCGATTTTAGAATTATCTGCAACAATTTTTATCATAGAAGGCTGGGACATTAGCGTATGAAGAGATTCAATTTCGCTATAAGAAATATCAAGAATTTTAAGTTTTTTCTGGCAGCCAAGTGACCTCAAATCAGTAAAAGTAACTCTTTGCCATCCCAGATATCCAGTTTCAGATAATTCTCTTCTACAAATGTTGAGAGATTGAGGGAGAGAATTTAGGACGGATTTCATTAAATTAATCGTTTGAAGATTGTATTTTATAATGGATCAATTCGATATATTATTGGTTCAATTCGAATTACCTATTCTAAATTTCCATTTATCACCAGACTATTTAAGGTTTTATAAATTGATTATTTGTAAACCTAATTTGCCAATATTCATAATGGGAGAGGGAGTGATGGCTCAAATACCTAATCAGGTAGGCGATCATATAAAAACGAGAATAAGACCATTTTGCGGATCATTAATCGAGGGTTTATATTACATGAGTATCATTCTTACCATTAAAAACCCTTATGCATTTTGGTGTTCCGCAATCGTTTCCTTTTCAGCGTTTTTTTGGGCATTTTTATATGTGTATGAGAAAAAGTTCATCGGTAAAAAGATAGATTTTTTTCTCTCTCTTGATTTTATTATATATTCGGTATTTTTTATTGGGGTTACAATGATTGGATATTATTGTCAAACAACCCGAAAACGAATACTTAGGCCATGTTCATGGTTTGTTACTCAAAACATTGCCTTCAATTCTCTTATTTAAAGTATTGTATAAGCTGGTAATAACTACACATGAAGAAGATAGTGATAATGATCACATAGCCGGACAGCAAAAAAAAATAAATAATTGAGTTTTTACATATATTTCTTTTTATATGTACATTATCTATGAAACCATATGGTTTGCTTTTTGTGGTTATTTTGTAAGAGTAGCCAACTAATCATTATTGTGCGGAAAAATTGCTAAGAGCATGCACTGAGATTGATGATGTTATTGTCAAATGTTGAGCAAGTGAATATTTTGTGACTAAATCACATGGAAAATTAATATTGACATTTCAATTAATCAAAACATATTATTAATGTTGCCAAAATTCCTGCATGAATACTAAAAATAAGACTATATATAAGCTGTTAAAAGATGAAATAACTATTTTTTGGGTAGTTTTAATCTTTAGCAATGAATTTAATGTTCTTCTATTAAAATTTGTTATTCAAAGGGAATTGAAAACCATTTGTCCTACAAAAAGATTCTATTTCTTTCCTATTTCCATACCATTTAAGCCCTTCAATTATCCACTTGAGATGTTTTTTGTTGTGAATAGCGCAATCTGCAACACAAAGAAAATAATAGACACCATCAATCCCACTATAAGAGTTGTTGCTTAAAATATCCCTTTTAGTTAATCTTAACAAAGTGAGAGAGTAATGGAGCCTTTTAGCACTTCTGTTATAATGCTCATCCAGATATTCAAAGGCTCTCATGTATTCCCATGGAGTAAAATGTTCGTCATATCCAAATTCAATCCAATATTCTTCGTAAGCGTTCCAAAAGTCATCATTGTTAAAAGACTCTAATTGCTGACACAATTCACATATATTACCATAATTAAACTGTGGAATCAGGTTCAAGAGAAATACCATTTGATAGGTCCTAAACTCCAAGGTATATTTAGTGAAATTATTCTTTAAAGAACCAATCTTACGCAATTTTAACCTTTCAATCGAATATTTCATGAATAAAAAATCTATATTAGCTGGCTTTTGTTCCAAATGTTCAATTATTTTGTGATCAAATTGGTATTGTTCTAAAAATATATCCATTTCATTCCTTCTCTTTATGCGTTTGACTTTCTCAATAGTATCTTCAGATATTGACATGAGGTCAACATATATACCATCTGAAACCATAACCATAAATCTATTTTTATCATATATACTGTTCAAATAGTGACGATAAAGATTTAAGAGTTTGGACGAAACGTATTCAAATTCTTCTTCTCTTATCCCTGGTGCAATAGGGAAATATTTTAGAACCTGTTGTGGTATTAATTGATAAATATCTTCTTTATTTTTGAGTTCTTTATACCCTTTATTGAACAAAGATGAAAAGAACTCCATTTTAAAAATACTCAATTTACCAAGAAATGGCAAAATATGGGTAATAATAAATCATGAAAGTGAGAAAGTGGCAAAACTGGTGGAACATCTCTTTCCCTCCTTCTTAAAAGTACTCATGGATAAATCGTTTCATAATACATAAATCCTAACCTTAATAGAAACCATCACTCTTTATTGAACAAAGATGAAAAGAACTCCATTTTCAAAAATCAAACTCAAATTTCTCAGAAAGGGCAAAGTGGATTTTGACCTCACAGGATTTTTTTCTGAAGGGTTATCATTAAGTTACAATCAGTATTGTAGAGTTGTCACACATGTGATAAAGAAAATTGAATAAAAAATTATTGTCTTGAGAGGTTCTTAACTTTATGAAGGATTTTATTAACATGTAATTGAATTTCCATGTTATTTTCTTTAGTGCACTTAACTTTTAAAAACCAGTTATTTAAAGATTCTTTCAAGATTGCCGATTTATTTTTGGTTCTTATTAAATGATTTTTTGTAAACCACATTTGCCAATATTCATATTGGGAGGGGGGGGGGGTATTGGCCTAAATACCTAATCAGGTAGGCGAACATAATAAACAGGGAATAAAACCATTTTGCTGATCGTAAATAATGGGATTATTCAAAATGAGTGTGATTGTGACAATGTAAACTTTGTAAAATATATTTTTTTGTTTAAAATGATGCCAGGTGCTCTAGGGATCGAAAAAAGGAAGAGATCATTCATTTCTTTGGTGCCTTGGATTTTTGCTATACTAGTAATAGCATATTTTGTTATTTCTCCGATGAAAACTAAAGATATCAAACAAATTGGACCTTCTCCGACACCTGAAATCCCTCCAGAATCCAAATTTGACTGGTCATCAATAGAATGGAAAAAGAATCCAGATCTCATCGATGCAACATATAAGTCCTTTGATATTAAGTTTTTAGGCAAATTCATTGATTCTGTATCTAACTCATACAAAATACCTCTTACATCTGGTGTTTTGCAATATTCTGAAATAGATAATTGCCATTATTATTATACCGGCCATTTTGAAGTCAATAAGCTTCATTATCCTCAGTCTCATGCTGATTTAGAAGATAATCCACCACCTATTCCAATTAGCTTTGATAATTACGGTAAATGCATTCCAATATATATCCCTTCTATGACTATTACGGCTTCAATGATGTACACCTTAACGCGCTTAGCATCAATTCCACATGAGTATTTTAAAACTTATACTGTTGTCTTAAATAAGCATGTAAATGGTATTAATGAAGTTCTTGATCATTTTGGAGTCACACAAGATAGGATTGTTTACACGCAGAATGCAATTTCTGCAACCAAAATGGTAATTGTGCAGTATCCACAATCTGGACAGCATTATTTTTCATCACTGAGCTATCTGGTTAATTCGTTGAAAGGGATTCTTAACCCAAAAATGTACTCCAATTCAATTACTTTAATTGATGATTGTGACAAAAGGATCACTAATTTTCCAGAAGTTAAAACACTTTTGGCTGAGAAAAATGATAGGGTAATTTCTCTCAAACCAGGTTCATCTTTCCTTGATAATGTTCATATATTCTATCGATCTCATGTAATCATATGTTTCATGTCTGAAAAAATCCGACTCGTACCATTTATTCAACCTGGAAAATGCTTGATTTTGATCCATCATCATGGTGATTTTCTTGAGTATCCATTAATATCAGCAAAGTTTGGAATCAAAGTATATGTAATTGGTGTTAATTCATTCACAATCAGTGAAAATGTAATCGAATGCATTCATAAGATAGCAGAAAAAGAGTATCCAAATGAAGACAAACCTCAGCAAGGAGACGATGAAGAAGCTGATATTGTTCTCTCTGATTAATGTAAAACAAAGGTCGTGTAAGCATCGTTTATTTTTAATTTCTCAGAAATTTCTGAAAATTGGAACAATCAAAATGGTTTTTTGGACAAAGGAGCTGTTTTATGTCATAGTTATTGCCTTAGGATCAATGAATAATGGCCAAACAATGGCCTTTTATTCCCCTGCAGGAGATTTATTGATTAAAGAGTTTAATCTCACACAAAGTCAGGGAACTCTTTTCAACACAATAGCTCCAGTTTTTGCAGTAGCTGGCGGTCCTTTAGTGAAACTGTTTGTTAAAAGTTTTGGACGACGCATTCCAACATTTGTGTATGGATTGACAAATTTTGTTTGTTGGATAACTATATTTTTCTGTCCCAAAGGTATTTCTCTGCTGCTTTTTATTGTTCGCTCTATTCAAGGATTATGTTTGGGTGGTACATCATCTTTATTGTCAATGTATATTATTGAGATATCTCCAAGTGAGTTGAGAGGAGCCTATGGATCAATGCATCAACTTGCGGTTACTATTGGTGCTGCTTTTTGTTATTCTTTGGGTTTATTTTCTGGCTGGAGGCATATACCGATTTTATTAAGCATATCTTGTTTGATTCATACTGTATTGATATTTTTCATTCCAGATAGCCCTGTTGTCGAGACAGATTCAGAGGGAAACAAAAATGAGTCAGTATTCCAAAATAAGTTTTTAAAACCAGTTTTACACGCTTTGGCTTTCGTGTTTTTTCAGCAGTATTCCGGAATTAATGCATTATCAACCAATCTTAATCAAATTTTCTCTGAGTCAAAGGTGTCTATATCTCCTTCATTAAGTTCAACAATAGTTGGTGTCTCATCTGTTATTGCAACACTATTGTCAACAAGGTTAGTTGAAAAACTAGGAAGAAGGCCTTCATGGATTATTTCTGCTTTTGGTCAAGCTTTTGCATTATTTTTAGCTGCCGCCAATTCCATTTTTACGATTCATCCCATTATTCCACTAATAGCACTTTTTATTGATATTTCATGTTTTGGTCTTGGTTTTGGTCCCATTCCTTGGTTTATTGTTCCTGAACTATTCCCAGATTCTGTTAGATCTCTCATTCAATCACTAGCCACAGGAATAAATTGGCTTCTCGGTGCCTCAACCATGTTTTTGTGGCCAGTATTGAAAGAAAAAATAACAATTGGTTGGGGATTTTTCTCTTTTGGAATAGTTTGTGTATTGGCTGCGTTTTATGGATTCTTTTTGATGCCTGAGACCAAAGGAACAAAGATTGGACAGGCAACCGAAAATGTTTAAATCTGAAATTCTTGATAAAGTTCATAGATATTTTATTTATTCACTTGATTTTCTTTTTTTAAGCTTTTCTCTTAGAATTTGGATTTCTGAGCGACTGACTTCAAGAGATTGACGAAGTTTTATAATATCTTCAATCGGAATACTCTCTAAGATTTTGGATTTAATTGCACTAAGAATATGAATCTGGAATGAAGAATCACTTTTAAAAGATTCTAATGAAATTTCTCTTCCAAAAACCATCATTGTTAATTCCGGAATAAACTTAGAAAAAGCAATTATATATTGTTGATTGTGCGTTCTTTCTGTCGCAATATCTTGTTCAAAATTCTTTTTAATTGTTTGTAACTCTTTTTCGTATAATTCAATTATCATTTTCATTTTTGTTGATACAGAAATACAAGAATTGTTGATAATATCATTAAAACAATGATACCCATTGACAGAAAGTGATTTGGATTTTGGCCAAGAAAATGATTGTTCATCAATAACACAATGTTGAGTCTCCTGATTAGAATTAAAAGATATTGTGCTTATTGATTCTTCATCAGAAACTCTACTTGGGGGAATACCTTCATTTATATCTTTCATATCTTTAATTTCTTGTTGTTGAATTAGTGCATTCTTATCCTTTAGTCTCCTGATTCTATTCTTTAAGAACATAATTTGAGCTTCATATCTATCAATATAACTCTTATCATTAAGTTGATTTTCATAATCCAAAACCTTGTTTGACAAATTATTCTTCGATTCTTTAAGATGTGTTATCTGAATATTTTTCGTTTCAACACAGCATTCAAGCTCTTTAATCCTTAATAAGAGATCATTTCTTTCATTATTTCGATTTTTTACCATCTTTTTTAGTATTTCAGCTTTTTTCAACTTTTTTGATACTTGTAATGCAATTAAATCTGGAACATTTTCGATTTTTCGAGGTTCTATAAATGAAATAGCATCAAAAAACTGTAAAGAATATTTGTTCTGAGTTGAATTCTTAATTGGAACACATTGTGTTTCCACATGAAAATGATTATAATGGGTTGAAATTGATGACTTGCTTTGAATACCATGAGTTTGAGAAATATGTTCTTTTTGATGATAAGTCTTTTTAGAACAATTTAAACTTTTTTTTTCCGGGATAGCTTGTTCCAATTCTTTTTGCGAAGAACTTAATCGGTTTTGTTTCATATTTGAATTAAGTTTCCAAGGATTTGAAGATATAAACAATAGTAAATCACTAGTGTTCACTAAATTCGTGTTAAATAACTCTGACAAAGAAGATAAAATCGTGGAAAACTCAGATTTCAATTGAAAGTATTTTTCTTTATAGGATTTTCCTTGTTCTATGATTTGATCAGTTATATCATTATCTTTTTTACATAAAAATATCTCTTCTTTTAGGCTTTTAATCGTTGATTCGTAATCAGAAATGATTTGATTTTTATCAAGGATAAAACATGCCCTTTCTTGATCAAAATCAGCTTCTAGTATTTTTTTTTGTTGGATAGAAATGCTTAAACGCTTTTCCAGTTCAATAATCTTTATTTCAGATTCTTTTTGGCTATAAAAGGATGAGATATCCAACCTTTTCAACTCCTCTTGATATGTTAATTCATTTCGTTGGAACGTTTCTTGAGGATTTTGATTCTCATTCATCAAATTTCGATTAATATTTAAATCATATTCCATCATAAAACTAGAATCATTTTTCAACTTAATTAGTAAGAAATTAAAAATCTATAACTATTTTTATTGATGACAGATATTGATTCTCTTGTTGCTGTTTTAGCGATATCTCTTGACGAAAAAAACGGATGGGACGCTTATTTAGAAGAATTTATTACATATTCCAAAAGGGAAAAAGATAGGATCGAAAAGAGTATGGTTTTAACAAATATTAGTTTTTTTTTTGATCAGTTCACAATTATTTCGGAAAAAGTCATGAATCTTCTTCAACTTAACATTTCTCAGAAGAAAACAGCATTAAGGTTTTTGGATTTTGCTCTTAATACCGTTTTATTTTTTTTGGAAAAATTGCGAATGGTTCAAGTTATGCCTGCTCTTATCAGCTTATTATCGCCAGAAATGCCTATTTATTTATACAATGGACGAGAGACAAACTCTCAATATTCATCTCTTCTTGTTGGAATCTGTGATTCATTTCTTGAAAAGGGTGGTATTCTGATATTTTTAGATATTATATCGAGTGGGATATTGGTTTTTGATGAATACTATTCTATTTTTACTGCTATTAAAAAGATTAATTACATAAAAGGTAACTACACAGTATTTGAATTAATATCTTCAAAGTCAATTAGTTCCTTTAACATTTTTTTATCTGCAACATTTGTTGATAAAGATTATCGGAGAATCAATTTTCAAAAGCTTTTGGAAATCATTACCATTATTCTTAATTCTATTAGAGACCAATCAATAGTTGTAAGCTTATTTGAAGATATGATTGAGCTTGTTTTATATGATGTTGCAGAGGTGACACTATCTGGATATCGTCTTTGCGCAATACTTTATACGGAATCGCCTCCGAAATCTTTGAAACAGAGTAATTATTTTCTAGATTCTTTGGATTTTTTGGTTCAAAGGATTGATTCGATTGAAAAACTCCAGGTTCTCACACCAATTATGGTTAAATTATCCAAAGAGAGAATTATCAACAATTTAATTATTAAGGATTTGTTTGAAATATCTCTGAATCAACATGCATCAATTTTTGGGAGATTCATTGAGAATACTATAGAAATATTTGGTGTTATTCCCGATATTTCTCATTTGACATCATTACTGAATGATAATCCAGTATATGAATACTTAAGCAGGCTTATATTGTTACCTCAATATTCTTCTGAAGTGCTGAAAATAATATGGAAAGAAATAACCCATTTGAACAATGTTGATAAATATTTCTCCCTATTGATTCGAAACGTTGGATTTCTTGAAATGAATCTGTATTTCCAAAGAATACAGTCTTTTGTGATGATTAATCATGAGTTTATATCTTATGCATTAGAATTATTGAAGAATCTTATAAATAGTGACAATATTTGTGAATTGAATAGTCAAGACATCATTGAGATTGTTCTTAATCAGTACAGCAATACTGAAGATAGAAATAAGGTTCAGATCATATCCAATTTGTTTGATATTTTGAAAAAATCTCTCCATATTATTAATGAACAAGAATTTCTGATATTATTTGATTTATCTTCTTCAGATGTCATAACACACTTAATAAGAACAGTTTTCCCCCTTAATGAAATTGTAGCTATTTCCGACATCTCTCAAGTTGCTCTCAATATCATTTTCCAAAGATTATCGAGTGATTTATCAAGTTTTTCTGTATTCAAGTATTTTTATAATAACGTAAACCAAATAATGTTTCCAAATCATCAGCTTTCTGAAACACTACAAAAAATGATATCCGAACATCTTGTTTTTATTATATTCCATGTTAATGATGAATCTTTGTGGAACCAAGCTACAGATTTATTTATAGAGAGTTCTCTTTCATTAAGTAATTTTGGATCAATGAATTACTATTTTGCTTTATCGTGTGATGAAATTTCCAGAAATCAGAATATTAATGCATCAAAATTCATATTAAAATCAATTCGTTATTTAAACTCAAAAATATATTTCCAACATGATCATCATAAGTATTTGTTTCCAAGTGATCTGGTATCAATTCGGTTTGTCTTTAATAGTATTACATTCGAGAAGAGTTTTGAATCAAGTCTTAGCGTTTGTGAGATTCTTCCACATGTATCCAATCAAATTAGCGAAGAACTTAATTCTATTGTTTTTTATGTAAACGGCAAAAATGTTGATTTACAATGCCCAATTATACACTATCAAGGCACTACCATTGAAATAAGAATCAAAAAAGTGTATCCAAAGAATCCATCTTATGATTTAAGTATTCATCCAATATTAACCCTTGAAAATGTTTTCACTTTTCAACAAATTCAACATTTTCTGAAATCCCCTTTTGGAAAAGATATGTATTGTGTTCTTTTACAACTGAAAACACCACCTGTGAAAGATATGTTTTCTCAAACAATTCTGAATAATCTTGACTATCCATATTATTTAGCATATTATGTCCATCATCTTGGCCGGAATCGTCATAAGAGTTTGATTGAAGAATTACAAAGGAGTCTAATAGAATCTTTTCATTGTTTTTTACCTGAAGTTCGATGCCATTCCATTGAGTTATTGGATTCTACTTTTATTGATAGCAATATGATAAGTGTTCTTATTAAATTAGTTTCTCTGGATACTTATTATGACAAAAAAGCATTAGGATGTTTAATTGATTTGATGCATGATAAAACTTTCTCCATTGATTTACAGGTTTTATGTATATTAGTGTTTGAGAAGGAATATGAATACAAAGAAAAATTACTAAAATCCAAACTTATTCAATCACAACCATTTTCGCTGATCTGGGATGGTTTTAATAGCCATGTTGATTATGTAAAACATATCGAGGTTATTTCATGGTTTTGTATTCCTGAAACCTATTTTTCTGTTGTATATGAAAAGTGTATCGAATTAGTAATGTCAAAACAAACAGGATTATTTAAAGTTTTTTCCCAAATTGTTAAAAAATGGGACCAATTTCCTCTTGAAAAACTAGCAAATTTTTTAATTAATAATTATATTGAGAGTTTCTATGATTATCCAAATATTGATATCCCACTTGAACTACTGAATCTGATTATTCAAAAGGATCCAAAGCTTCTGGATAAGGTTGCATATATAGTTACGCGATCAATGCCATTGATTTCTCAATGGAGCTATGATCCAAAATCATTGTTAAGGGATACATCAGATATCAATTGTGGTCTCTCAAATCTTGGAGCGACATGCTTCATCAATTCTGTATTGCAACAGTTAAATGGTATTCCAATTTTTAGAGATTATGTTATCAATACCTCCATAGAGCACTCTTTTTGCAACCTAAAATCTCTCTTTTTGTTCATGATGTATTCAAAGAGAAAATTTATTCAAATGGATAGTTTTATAGAACAATGGGTTGGTTTTGATGGAAACAAAATAAATCCAAGAGAACAGCAAGATGCAAATGAATTCATTATCTTTTTAATAACCAAGCTTGGTGAAATATCAAATGAGTTTACTGGAAAGATCAAGCATATTTTTCAAGGGATCGATTGCAGCTACGCTCATGAAATTAATGATAGTTTTACCACATTGTCATTGGAGGTAAGTGATTTAAAAAATATGAAAGAATCACTGGCTCTTTTTTCTCATCCAGAAATTATTGATGAATATCGATCATCGGATTCCAAAGAACCCTTTAGGGTTAATCATGTCACAGAGATTATTTCGACACCAGATAATCTCATTATCCAATTAAAGCGCTTTTCATATTCAATTCAAACTGGCGAAAGAATTAAGATTGATCAACACTATGAATTCGATGATGAAATTCTATTATGCGGAAAGGATTATTCCCTAAATGGTGTTATAGTTCACCAGGGAGATGGTTATGGAGGGCATTATTATAGTTATATTCGGAAAAAGTTTGATGGGAAATGGATTTGTTATAATGATAGTGGTGTTTATCCTGTATCAGATATTCAAATGAAGAATGATTGTTTTGGCAAAAGTGAATCAGGATCCTCAGCGTATTTATTATTTTATTCGACAAAAACCACCCCAATCGAATTCAGTATAGGTATTGGAATTAAAAATGAATATGAAAAAGTTTGCCATGATAATAATCATCTTCTTAAGGACTGTGTTTATCTTTCTGACTCATTTTCTCAGTTTATCCGCGATAGCATAATTACTCATAATTTAGATTCGGCCCTTGATTTCTTTTTCCGTATATTGGTTAAAGGAACGAATGTAAATCAAGTAAGAGCTTTTTCAGAAAGATTGATTGACTTTATTAATATTTCATCAACAAATCTTGATTTAATGAGGAATTATCTTCAGAATAATATTGTTGTTGTTCTTGATACACTTTGCATGTGTTCTAATCAAGGGATTCGTGATGAAACACTTAATTTTGTTTCTAGTTTTATTTCAAAAGACTCTCATGATTCTGATTTTGGAGTTTTCTTCTTAGCAACTTTGAATGACATGATTCCACAAGTATTAAACTATTGGCGAAATGGATTTGATGCTTTCCATCTTTTATATGATTTTATTTCGAATGATGAAAACAACAAAGAAATTGCATTTTCAATGGGGATTATTAACCAGATTAATGATTTCATTATTCGATTGATACCTAATTATATCAAGCAAAAAGATCATAAAGGGATTAAAGTTCCTATTGATCGTTTTAAACGTGTGTCAGATTTTTCTTATATTATCAAGATACTTGATTTGTATCCTGTCTATTCTGAAATGTTATTGACAAATGATTACATTAAATGGTTTATTTCTTCAGAGAAATCGGTTGATTCTTTAATTGAGTGCCTTTTTAAACATAAATTGATTAGCCGATCGGTCCAAATTATTGAAAAATCTGGTGTAGTTCCAACAGAAGAGTTAACTGTGGCTTTGTTGAAAACTAAGCAGGTATCTATTCCATCTTCATGGTTTATTAGTGGTTTCTTTTCTGTAAGTGAAGCTCAAATTAGGATTTGTAGGTATTTGGCTTGCCAAAGTGAGTTTCCTGGGTTATTGTTACAAAATGACACCCTCACGATCAGTTTTCTTTTTTCTGAACATCAACAAGTACGTGAAGCAATATTCCAATCAATAATGAATCGCTTTGATAATTCTGATTTAAAGAGTATATATAAGCATTTTGCAAATGTTGTCACCATTTCTAGACGAATATATTCTAAGAATAACATGTCCAATGCAATCCCCGCGGAGTATTTTCATGGATTAGAATATTTGAACTTTGTTTTAATGACTTTGCCCGAGTCAAAATGTATTCATGAGGCATTCCCAAGTATTGTGTTATCCCTTGAGCAAACTATTCAAATAGGAGGAAAATATGATAGACATCTACCCATAATTTTACGTATTCTCTCATATATTGTATTCAATGGTTCTATTATCTCGGATAAATCATTGATTATAAGTTTATATAAATCTGCACAATACATTGCAAATGATCATTCTGATTATGATGGAATATGTAGTACAGTTTATGAAACAATTAGAAATTTAAATGTAATTAATAACTACTCATCAGAAATAATTTTGCCAGATAATGATGTTATATTCCTTTTGTTTTCAAACATGACATCCACAAATCCTCGTCTAGACTCTACAAAAGAAAGCGCATTGAATCTTTGCTTAAATATATCAAAAAGATATGCCATCGCCTCAAAACTTATTAAAATGTTTGTTCCATTTATAGAGAAAACTCAAAATTTTGATATGAATTCAGTTTACAAAACATTATTCGTTTTTCCTGCAGATTTAATTGACAATAATATTGCTCTGATATCTGGCAATGAAAAATTTATCAAACATTTAGTATCAAGAATCAATATCATCTTGAGTGATGTTGATATGATACAGAGGATTATCAGTATTATATCTTGTTTGATATCTAAGGGAGTAAACATCGCCAGAGTTGTTTATTCTGAAACAACACCATATATTGAAGGGATTCTTACCATCATTGCCAACCCAAGTATTATGGAATCTACAAAAGCCATATGCTTGAAATTATTGAAAGAGATTATTGCCACAGGTAATTATAATGCTATTAGGCAATATGGGAGTTTTGTTTGTTCCAGATATATACATGATATATCTATCGATAGTTATATTTCTTCTTTGTTTAGTTTTCTGAAATCGATTGATCCAAAATCTCAATTGCATTCTCAATTACAAGTAATATTATCAAGAGAGTTTATTGAGTCATTTAATTATATAAATAGTTTATGTGAGAGACCAAGTGTTTTATCCTCACTTGAAACTGATGTTTTTCTTAATAATTTATTTATTGAAAAAATTGCCGAAAGTAATGTTTTACTTAGAATATGGACTTTTAATTATGATGAATCTGTTAACTACAAAGGAATTGTTTTATTAACTAAATATGTATTTGGGAGCAAAAAATCAAATGATCTAAAACAAAAAATTCTTCAAATTGATTCAAGAGTGATAAATAAGTTTTCTGAACTTAATGAATATCTTAAGTAAAACCTAATTCTTACTCATTCTTCTTGATATTTTGGTACTGAAACATTAAATGACTTCCTCAAAAATGAACCATGTTTGACATTGTAAGATCCAGGACCCGGGTTTTCAATTTTGTGTTCAAAAAACCTATCACATTTAGGTATTGTAAGTGGTTTCATATTATCTAATTCAATTTTTTGATAGCAATCTGGACTTGGGTTCACTAAAAGAGATGGATTAACCCATCCACTCCTATTTTCTACCTTTCCTTCATGAATCAATAACGGGATCTGTCTTGATTTATCATTGATTTCAGGATTATATGAACCAGGTCCTGGAATCTCTATTTCATCATTATACTTTCGGAACGTTTTCGTTTGAAACACAGAGTTTGGTCGATTAATTGGCATTATACTTCTTGTATCATTATATGACCCGGGACCAGGGGTAATACTATTTGTTTTTCTTGAGTCTCTTGGAATCCCAAAACTGGAATTATTACCTTTCATATTCTTTATCCAATCATTATTTGTTAGATTATACTCACCAGGACCAGGAACATCTGTCTTGATTTCAATAGTATGACGTTCCGCACGGATTCCAAAACAGGATGAACTACACCTTGTATCGTTTTGATGGCGAGGTCGATGATAAGCTGTAGGAGAGGGAGTGTTTTCATTTGGAACAAATATCTCTCGATCTGTCTTTGATTTGAAAACTGAAGTTGAAACATGATCAAGGTTATCAATCCATGGTTTTGGATCGACATAGTCAGGAACATTATTCCTGTTCTCTGTTATATTCTTGGACTTGCTTATAGTAACAGCAAGCTTGGAATTTTTTATTGATGGTGTGTACATCCCTGGTCCTGGGGCTGTTAAATTCGGCTTAAAGACCTCTCGAGATGCTCCATGTTCTAAAGATATAGGAAGCGATTTAGATACTGACTTAATAGTATCATATGTACCAGGTCCTAAATATTCCTCTCCCTTTTTTGGAATTTTAATCGGAACCCATTCCCCCTTGTCATTTGTTTTATACCCGGATACATTTTGGCCAACAAACACAGTCATTGGTCTATTGCTAGGTATAAGCTTCGTTCTACCCCTTTTTTTAGGAGATGGTATCCAATCACAAACTTTGCTATATGCAGTTGGAGCTGGAACTTTTGACGCAGGAAAAACGTTCCTTGTTGCTCCCGAATTAAAAACGGAAGAAACATTAATACTATGACTCAACTTTTTGGGATCATACATTCCAGGAGGGGGGCACTCATCCTTATTAACAAAAACTAACTCACGTTCAGCTTTCGATCCAAAAGGTGCTTTCGATGGTTTAATTTTTCCAAGGGAATCTCGGGTATCATAAACACCAGGACCAACCTCTTCTGGTGTGGTTTTAATTATATTATTAAATTCTCTATCGCTTCCCAAAGACCAACTCATTTTGGATTTTGCTCGTTAATCAAAATATTTACAAAAATTACTTTATCGTACAAATTATTCTCTCTCAAGCTGTCCTTGTATGGAGATAAGGTTCGATACAGTGGAGGTGAATCTATCGAAATCCATTGTTTTTAGAGTTTTCATTTCAGAATTGAGTTTCATTATCTTTTCTTGCTTTTGTAGTAATCTCTTTGACTCTTCAGATATTGATTGAATATCTCTGAGATGAGCTTTTTGTATATCTAGTCGTTTTCTAAGTAGATCTCTTTGATTCTCACCAAATTGTTTTTCTGATAAGAGTTGAGCAAGTGTAGATTGAGTTAATGATAAATCCTGATCAATGCTAATCATTAAATCATTTGTTTCTATCAGTTTTCTTTTTGCTTTCTCTAATAAGTTTGGAATCTTCTCTTGTTCTTTCATTAATGGTTTAAGTCTTTCTTTTTCAATATCAAGTTTCTTTTGAAGAACAAATATTCTGGTTTTCGAAAGATCATTTTCAATTTGTTCAAGTGTGAGTTCTGATCTAGAGTTTTTCCCATTAGTTCCATTTTCACCTGGTATATACCGATTTAAAATTATGTGCTCCTCTCTTAACTTCCTCAGGTTCTCAACTGATTCTCTGTTTCTTGTTTCAATGGAATTTGCTTCTTGATTCAAGAATTGGAGTGCCACATTTGCTTCTCTTAATAATAGTTCATTATAATCCAAATCCTTTTTGGAATTAAGCCAATTCTCATCAATAATTTGCGCTTTAGGCTGTGAAAACCGTACTTCAATGTCTTGTTTTGCGGAATTGAAATTCATTAAAGATAGTTGTTCGGCTTCTGTCGCTGCTTGACTCTGTCTCTTAAGAAAATCATTCATTTTACCAAGTTCAACTTCTGTGAACTTTTCAAGAACACTTGACCTTTTCAAGCTCTCTATATCTGACTGAATAGAAGCACTATCATGAGCTATTTGAAATATAAATCTATTATCATATATGGGTACTTCGGGATCCTCTAATTCTTCAACACAAATCATACAATTATGTGCCATTTCATTGATAAAATCCTTCCTTTCCGAAGACGAATTCAGAATTGAAGATACATATTGTCGTTTTCCTTCCAAATTAGCTCCTTCTACACTTTGTTCTTTTTTTACTGGAGCTATTTTTTCTTCACACTGATGAACAACATATTCAAAAGCAGTTTGGAGTCGATTAAGCTCTGCTTGAGCAGCATGTATATCTGTTTCATCGTTTCTCGCAAGAGTTTCTCGAAGTTGGTTCATTTCGTTTTCTTTTATTGTAATCTCCCTCCGCATTTCATCAACAATTCGTCTGGATTCTTGTGTGGATGGTAGAGTTGTATCATAATCCTCCTTTACTAGAACTCTTGTCGCTCTTTTCTTCGATTTATTGCTTAAAGGACGTATTGTCGACAATTCCATTCTAAAGACGTTTAGAAAACGATAAAACCGGTTTTGTAAAATTACATATTTGAAAAAATTAAATAAATCAATGTTTCCATACTTCAACGAAGGCAGTGATAAAGAAGATGTTCCGTCTTTTGATACGCCGAGAGATATGAATGCTTTTATGTCAGACGATTCTGGTATTTCACAACAAGTTAGTTCCCCGAATGTTTCATTAGTTGGAGGGTATAAGAAGTCAAAATGGACCCCTGCAGAAGATAGAGCCTTGGTAGAGAGTGTGAAAATTCATGGTACTAAAAATTGGATAGCTGTTTCAACATTAGTTCCAGGAAGGAATTCCAAGCAATGCAGAGAAAGATGGACTGCGCAACTTGATCCGACTTTAAATCATAACGAGTTTACTCCACAAGAAGATGCCATAATTATATTCCAGCATCAGGCTAATGGTCCGATTTGGGCCAAAATTGCCACATTCTTACCAGGAAGATCAGCTACAGCGGTTAAGAATCGCTTTAACTGGTTATCTAGAAGGCATTTGCCTCAAAAAATGAACAAATTCTTTTTTGCTGGGACAACACCCAACGAACCCTCATTTTCCGGTAGTCTTTCTTCTCTTGGATTGGCTCCATATGCGTTTTCTGATCCTCAAAATGAACAGAGTCAGATTGCAAAGAATGAAGAAAAAGGGAACCGAGAAGAGAATATTTTTGGTGATACATTTTTTAATGCAGATTCATCAGCCCAGAACAATGATATGTTTGACTTTTGAACAATGTTTACATTGGAAATGATTAGAACAATAAAGAAAGAGTGTTTTACTATGCTGAGAGTTGTAATATCACAAATTTGTGAGTTGAGATAAAAAGTTATTTTAAAATTTCAAATCCTTTCAATTGAATACGATTCACGATCGATAAACACTACCGAGTCAATTGGTATGGTAATGTAGGGTATATTAGAGTCATTAGGTAAATAAAACTTAGAATCGCATTCAGAACATTCAATAAACATAGAAAAATTGGTACTTTCTTTTGAAATCTCGAAACTATCTGTAACTAATTGGATATTTGAACACGAATTTTGACTTAATACATTATAATTCATTATTTCTGATTCTTTCTTAATTGAGTGTGCTATAAATGCTTGGTTATTTATGCAAGCACATTGGGGCATTTTGCATAAAAAGTTTTCATACTCTGTGATGTGAACATCGGGCTGATAGTATTTATCTGCTCTTATAATTGCAACAGTGTTTGGGTAACGGATTTTGAGGCATAGAATTGAGAAAAAAAGATCCTTATCAATATAATTACCAATGAATATATATTTCGATACATTTGGAGCGCCATATTTATCAAATAAACGAATTAAACAATGAGTGTTTGATAAAGAGCCAACAACAACACTTGGTGTTGAATGAGAAAGAATTCGATCATTACCAATGAATGATAGCGTTAAGAGTTGAAAAAAAGATGATAAATCATTCAGTTGAATTTGGTTTCCATTAATAATTGAGGCCTTGATTAGCTCAATATGCTGGAAAGAGGCATTATCAAACGGTGCAGATTCGGCAATATGAAAAACAATCTGAGTGCTGAGCAACCCCTCATGGAAAAAGCCATTTTCTAATAAATAATACATTGAATAATCAGTCTTCATTACTATTTCTGGAGAAAATGTATTAATAACTCCAGAAAGGTTAATACACAACTGCTTAATCGGACCTTTTGGATGATTAAAAGTAACTGATATGATAACCAATAGGCTTTTTTCAATCAAATTATTCGATTTACATGTTAACACTATTGGTATCTTTGGAAATTGGGGATTATGTGATAAAATGATTTGAAAAAATTCAGATTTTACATTCAAAACAGGAGAAAATACAATATCATTGGATAGATCTTCCTGTTTAATACTCCAATTACTGCTTTTCATATGCTTTCAATATTTACATAATTTACAATTTACGCAAAATTCCATTCAAGTGGAACATTTGTATCTGTATGTTCATCAAAAAGCTGAATACTGATTTCCATTTCATCTGGTTTCGGAGACTCAATAATGGTATTCTTAAAAAATTTTTCTTCAATTATCCGATCAAGATGGTGAGAAAACACTAAATCATCAACAAAAACAGGATTTCTACAAATAGGACATACCCATGACCGAGATCTGTTTGCCCTTCTTATATATTCTTTGATATTGAAACATTGACCATGTGAACATTGTTTTCCTTTTCCTGGATATCTTAGAACTGAGCCCGTAGTTGGATCTAAAACTCCACATTTATCAATTACTATGGTCTCGTTAAAAGATTTTTGTTTGATACTCCTAATAATATCGGTATATGATCTATAATGTGCAAATTTCAAGACGATATTGAATGTACTATGTTCTGATGCGCAGGTTAGGTGAACAGAAGGAGATCCAGAAATCACTGACATATCAATTAAATGACTATTAATGGACCCTATTGGTTTCACTAAATGATCATTCACGAATATTTTCATAGAATGAGGCCATTTGATCATATTATTTACATGTGAAATAACAAAAGATTGAATAATTAAATGAATATCATCTGACAAAGGAGGGCATACATAAGTCGTTTCAAATGGGGCACGTCCAACAATAATTGGATCGGGCAATGGAAAGGGATTGGACTCGCAAATGGAATATCTGCAATCACACAATGTGTCGGTACCATTGTTGCTACTTCCATTCAAACCTTTAGTCGAAAACAGTGGATTGATTGCAGATTTGAGAGATTCGAGCAATTTTGGATTACTAATTGATCTTTCTAATACCTGAAACAATGAAATATGACTTTGAGGCTCTAAATTTAAAATTTGACAAACTCTGGCTACTTGATATTGATTCATTGATCGAATGGCCGCAATAATCCCTTTTATCTCAGATTCTTGTGCCGAGTTTTGTTCATCTTTTAAAAAAAACCTCCTATTTGTTCTTTTTTGTCCTTTATTCCTCTTTAGAAACGACTTACCTTGTCCATTCTCTTCAACAGATGATGACCTCCTTTTTTTCGATAAATCCGTATAATTATAATTCTTTGTTCCTTCGCTAAATATATTACCATATCCTACTTGAGGAAGAGGAGATACTGGACTGGTAAAACTTATAGCCTCGTTTTTCCTGAAAAACATCGAAAAACTGAAAGGAAAATCTAAGGTTTTAATAAACAACTACAAGAAGTCATGGATTCATCAATATCTTCAGTTATTGCAACTTGCATTGGCTGGTTCCACTTTAAAACGCTTGATATTGACAAAAGCCAGTCAGAAACAGGAGATAACTTGCATACAGTGGGTACAGTGAAAGGACTGATCCGAATTATTATTTCATCATTCTGTCCTAATAAAGTTTTATGTGAGTCATAGCTAATATTGTAAGGCTTTTGTGTTCTATCATTTGGTGCAATTTTGAATGATAATGTTACACAATCTGGTAAAACGATTGGATGTGCATTTAATGAGTGTGCACATATTGGCGTCCATAATATAGTTGATACTGATGGATGTATCATAGCTCCACCAGCACTCAAACTGTATGCGGTACTCCCAGTTGATGTTGCAACAATAAGACCATCTCCAAAAATGGTAGTAAAATACTCACCATCTATATATGAATTGATAGCACATGCTGTAGTTGATACAGAAGTTGTGATTGTGATATCATTTAATGATTGAAACTGTTCTATTGTTGTTCCATTTCGGATAATTTGAGCTTGTAATCTGGTTCTGGAATTTACATAAAAGTATCCACGTATTAAGTCATCTATTTCTGTTTCGTAATTCTCTGCTAAAAATGGTGATAAAAACCCCAAAGAACCCATCGCAAAAGCCAGAATTGGAGGGCAATATTCTTGAAATAATGACGCAATATGAAGAAGCGTTCCATCGCCGCCAAAACTCAAAATAAAATCGATTGAATTCTCTTTCGCAGATACAAATTTATTTATAAATGAAAAATTAGGCAAACTATTAAAAACGTATTCTTCAACATATACGTTAAAATGCTTAACTTTCGCTAAAAATGAAGCGATTTCAATCACATAACACCTTGCATTTGTATCATGCTTTTTTTCAATCAAGAGTGCCGCTTTGGGTCGATGCATCCATTCCAAATGAAGAGACCCATCTTTATGTCCAAAAATCCCGTAAGGATCAACTTTAAAAGGAGTAGGAGGAGTAAGTGATTCTAAATCGCATGAAGATAATATGCATGAAGATGAGTTCATAGACCTAGTAGAATTTGAATAATGATAAAGAAATGTATTTATCGTTTAAGATAAGTAAAAACTCAACAAACAAGAGAAAAGATAGTTTGGAGATAAGAAGTAGTCATTGATACTGCTGTGATTGTATGATTTGATTATATTTCGTTTTAATATTTTCAATTTCTTTGATTAGATCATCGAATCCGCTCCTAAAATTATAATTTTTTTTGGAGTATTCCTCATTTGGAAAATAAATCGGAATACTCCGGAGTTGCTGATGCATAGTTTGCAATTTAACCTCATATTGAGAGAGAAATTGCAGATTATTATTTTTTAATTGGTGTAATTCATTTTTTAAAGCATCATTTTCTGAGTATAGAGACATCAAATGTCCTTTATACACATAGTAGTCTTTCCATATCTTTTCTTTAAGTAATCTATTCTTCATTTTTTCTTCTCCAAGTCTTATACCATACATTTTTATACCATTTATAAATCTTTATTATTCAATAGATCAGATAAAGGTTTCCAACTAGGTCGCCCGGAGATGAGATGAGAGAGTTCAATTTTAATGCCATCAATATCCGAAGAGTAGATTGCAACTGGCCTCTTAGTGTGGAATATCCAATATCCTTTATCAATTTCCTGGAATGGGCATTTCTCTCCGCAATTAACAAACCTTAATGGGTCATTCTTGTATTGATTGGAGAGCTGGGTAAATTCTTTGCTTTGTATGGGAAGTGTTTCAAGAACACAATACTTGGAAGAACTCTTGCATGTGGCTTCAAATTTGGATAAATTGTCAACATGGCTTGAGGGTGGTGGAATTGGGGTGGGTGCTGGTGTTGGTTTAACAATCTCATAAAACTTAGTGAAAATAGCTTTTTGGACATCTAAATATGATAATTTTCCTTCATATTTCTCGAAAATACCATTATCTACAAATCCAATTACAGGTGGTTTTGTGACATTAAATGCTTTTAATACTTGAATCTCATTAGAAAACCCAATTCGAAGTGGGGTGCTTGAAAAATTGCAACTAATTGCCGACCAGAGTGGAGGTGCATGGGGCTTATTAGAAAATAGTATTGCTGAGTGCTGAATGGAAGGACTGGGGTTGGGATACCATGTTTGATTAACGGTTTCGCTTTTATTTGGAATAAACTTTGTGGCTGCGTTTAAAAACGACCTTGTAGTCCTGTCTCCTGAGTAGTGTGTTTCTCCTCCAGAATGAAATATTTTGAATGTTGGGATTGACCTAATTTCAAATTTACTTGAAAGCATGTTAGCACTGCCAGCATCCACATGAGCAAAATGAACCATTCCAAATCCACTATTAGCAGCTTCGACAAAACTTGGGTATGTTTGTCTGCACGCTGGGCAGTTCTCTCCATGAAACATCACGAAATAAACAGATTCATTCCTCCTGTTTTCAATAACTTTACGAAAATTCTTGTCAGTCACTTCGACAACACTCGGACCAAAAGCAAAGCAATTGGAAAGAGAAAGAAAGGTGAAGATCATATTAATGGGAGTTTATTTAATCGTCGAAAAGTGAGTTGAAAATTACATGAAGTGACTACTTAAAAATTCAATATGGATTCCTTTAAATGGCCGGACATTTTTGCTCATGGAAGGTACATGGGATGATGTTAGAGAGTTAAAGCGATTTCTTGCAATGGGATCTAGCCCATTTGTTGAAAATATATTGAAGAGGGAGATTCAGGCTCTTGAAGGTTCTTTGCCTAAAGAGCAAACTGAGAAACCTGTTGAGAAACAACCAAATGAAACAGTAGTTGATAAGCGCAAGTATGAGCCAATTGCCTCATATGCTTTCGTCGATAATAAGACTACTGCCCAATTTATTGTTGATAGCATCAGGGGTTTGGAAAACGCCCAAATTGAGTTCAAGCCAGAAGATCATGCTTTTACAATTTCTGTTCTTCGTGAAGCCCAAAATCTTCCAAATCTTAAACTTACAGTAAGCCCATTACACAAGAAGATCATTCCTGCTGATTGCAAGTATTCTGTGAAACGTGAAAAGCTCACAATTACTTTAGCCAAGAAGAAGGAAGCTACATGGATGAAACCAAAGAAGAGCCCATTAGCCCCAGGCAAGAAGAAGGAAGAGAAAGATAAGGCCAAGGAAAATCCAAATGCTGCTTTGATGGACATGATGAAAAAGATGTATGATGAGGGAGATGATGAGATGAAAAGAACCATCTCCAAGGCTATGTGGGAAGCCCAACATAAGAAGGAAGAAGATAAGAAAGATGAGTAAAGAAGTCATAAGGCATCCAAAATTATTTTTTCTTTGGGAAGAATTGGGAACTCAAGTAATGGCAGCAAATCGTCTTCGTTATGCTCAATACTATGTTGATGAAGAAGATATTTCAAATTCTCTATCAAACCCTGTTCATATAGCAAAGATGCAGCAGAATGGAATGACCCAAAACCATACAATGCTAAAATTGCATCAACAACCCTTCCCGCTTTCTTTGCCCGATTAACATAATTTGCTACTCCAAGGAGAGGATTGATTGGAATTTTGTGCTGATATATATAGCTTGTTGCCAATTCATATCTTTGTGAATCAAGTAAACATACTGCAGAATTCATATAATTTTTTGAGATATGTGATATAACTGCAGCTCCAAAAAAGTCCCCAGCCTGCTTGAACTGGTCTGTAAAACAATAAATGTTTGCTAATACATCTGTTGGAATACTTGAAGATGTAAAGGATAGTAAATGCTTATGATAAAGCCTTTTGACATCTTTGCATTGTATCAATGGTGTCTCTTGGGCTTGTTCCAGGAGACAATAAATATCAGCTGACTCATCTGCTCCATCTGAAGCAATTCTTAATACTGAACAAACACTCATACAATACTCCATTGATTTTTCAGGACTCAAAAAGACTGGAGGAGAATCGTTTAATATCATTCTTTCGAAAGAGGCGATTGGCAAAGAATTCCTCTTCAGATATACATTATTATTAGATAAAAATATATACTCATCTTTTTTCTCAAGAACAAATATTGAACCAGGTATATCAATGATAATCTCAGATTCCAATTTGGAGTTGACATGATGAATCCCATTCAAACAACTAATTAAAACACTGTCAATATTTCCGGATTTAGTAATTGACTGGACTCTAGATAGAGATAAGCTACCAATACATCCCTTTGTAGAAATGTCAAAAACAAATAATCGATTTGCACTATCGACTGCATATACATATGGGAACTGAGATTCAATGAACACATAAGAGTAAAGAGGTGTAAGCTGTGGAAAAGTACCAAAACATGGGACAAAATCATCATCAACAAATACAATACCGACTTCATCAATAGATAGAGCAATAATAATTGAATGATCATGCTCTCCGCAGCAAAAAGCTTTCACATTACTAAACCTCCCAATGGAATAATTGTTACTCAACATATTATATTTTATTAGATAATTATTGGACTGAGCAATAACACATAAATTAGGGGAAACATAAACTGAAGATATTGGTGAGGAAGATGGGTTAAAAAGAATACACCTTTGAATTGAATTCTCAGTTATATCATTCCTATATAATTTCCCTCCTTCAATATATAAAAACACAGTATCTGAATACCAAAAAAATGATGAAGGTTGTTTCGAAGCGAGACGAAAAATTAACCTTGATTGTATATAAATGTCAATAAAAGATTGATTAGAATATAATATCATATTCTCCTTATAAAAAGAAATCGGGGTATTATTCATTCTAACTGGGATAGAAAAGGCCTGATTTGGTACAATAATACTATCTTGAATAACCAATTCAAAGAAAAACAATGAGTTAGACATAATGATCACAGAATTTTCATTCGAAAACAATGGAATAGTTGTGATTTTCAACTTATGATCACTAATTAATGGTTCAAATACAGTGTTAATCTTTGAGTATACCGATATTGTATTATCAACAAAAAAAACGACCAATTTGAAAGGGTCTCCTGCAATCTCCTGAACACAATTAATTATATTTTGCGTTTCTATTATTAATAAACACGTTAAGGATGGCACATGAATTAGATGTATCTGATGTTGTGAAAAAGCAAGAATAAAATCGTATGAAATAGATATTATCTCCTGAACAACTTCAACATTAAAAAAGTAGGCCAATGAGCTTACAATTTGAAAAGGTGTACCAGGATAATCCCTTTTATAAATAATAATTTCTCCATTCTTTGCAAGAATGAATATCTTATTCTGATCATGATCAGGAAACAAGATTTGCTTAGCTTCGTATTGCAAAACTATTTCCCAATTTGTTGAAATAATTGGAGACGGGAAAAAATTCAATGTCACATGAGAAATATGATTATTTTCATGAATTAAAAGCGCAGAGGAAGGAAATAGAGGATCAAAAATTGCCTTTTCTGCTATTATGGGCATGGAAACTTGGATATCATTAACTACATCACAAAAACAAACTTCATTGTTGGACATAACAATTGAAATGAGTCTATTGCATAATTTGTTATCGTTTAGAGTCAAAAAAGAAGGATGAATACAATTTAAAGCTATTGATGATAAAAAAACCATCTGATCTTTTTTGATTTGGTAAATAAACAAAAATGATTCATTTAGGAAAGCAAAATAATCAGAACGAAATGAATAGAGAGATGGAATATAATCCTGTCTGTTCGAATTAGGTAGATTTTTCATTATGGATTTGGGAATATCCCTTTTTAAATCCCAAGAAAAATGGTGTTATTTAATACTCAGTTTATATTATCATTGGGATCATCCTCAATGGCTCTATCATCTCCTAAAGTCTTCTTCGATTCTTCAAGGAGTGTATTTTGTTCTTCATTTGAAAGAAAACTCATATCATTGGGTCTTTTAACAATTTCTTCAGGATTTTGAATTATATCAAATGCATACCCTTGATCAACAAGAAACTGTTGTCTTTTGGCAGAAAAATATACATCATCGGTATCCTCACTAATGAGTGTGTAGAAGAATGCATTAAACTCATCATTTTCTTTCATTTTCTTAGGACGGAGAATACGCCCAAGTCTCTGGGCCTCTTGCATTCTTGACCCAAAATGGGAAGAAACCTGGATTAAAACATTAGCAAGTGGTAAGTCGATAGCTTTATCACCTATCTTGGAAATAACAATTACATTGATTGCTTTTTCAGGGTTTGTACTCCTAAATCTATCAAAAACTTCTTGTCTCTCATCATCTGACACTTCACCACAAAGCAAATACTTGTTAAAAATCTTAGCAAGGTGTTTCACAACCCAAATGATATCACAAAACACAAGGATCTTATCTCCCATACCTTCATGATATTTAAGGAGCTGATCTAATGTATTCATTTTGTTGGGATTAAGAGCTGCTAAAATTTTTTTAAGACCATCTCTGGGTTCACATTTAAGATATTCTTTAAAGAAAGGTCCTGTCATTTTGCATCTAACTTCAAAGCACTGCACACGAGCTAAGAATCCTCTATCTGTCAATTCAGACCAGTTAGCCTCATAAAGTTTTGGGCCTATCAAATGTCGAAGGTCAGCAATCTTATAATCTTCACGAACTAGTGTGGCTGATAACCCAAGCTTGGTGTGGGCCTTAACGCTTGTCATAACAGTACGAAAACGAGATGACACAGCTTCATGAACTTCATCAAGGATCATAAGTCCCCAATCTCTTGTTCGGATTTGTTTCAATATTTCTTCGGTTCTCTCAGCATGTTTACCGGAATATGAAACCATTGCATATGTAGTAATAACAATACAAGGACATTGAGGTAAATCATGCTTTTCTAATCGAGTAAATGGAATGACTAAACTTGGATCGACATCAGTCCATTTGGTAAATTGATCTTTCCATTGATTTACGGGAATATTGGAATTGCAAAAGACAATAGTAGATTTGTGAATTGTGGTAGCAGCAACAATACCAACGAGTGTTTTACCTGCTCCACATGGGAGAACGATAATACCACTTTTTGCTCTGCCTCCCGAAAACATTTTTGACAATGATTTCTCTTGATATGGACGAATATATGTTGTTGATTTCATTTCAATTGATAAATTATCGTTCTTGTCATTATGAAATGCGTACTCATCAGAAAGAGGTATATTAAGTTCAATAGCCCTTGCTCTTATCGTTTCAATTTTATCATCTGAAACTTCAAATCTCAACACCTTAAGTGGCTCATTGAACTGCGAGGCATTATCTTTCCCTCCCATTCCACTAAGAAACCTTGTACTATCATCAATTTGAGACACTTCACCGATACCTGCAATAATTGCAGATAAATCATCATCGTCTGCTAAGATGTATCGAGTGTCAGGATCAATTGGGTCATCATCCTTGGGCTTTTTCCTTGCTTTTCTAAACACAGGATCATTACTAATATTATTTAGAATGTCTAATCTTGATGATTCGATGAAAAACCTATTATTTTTCAAAACTAATTTGAGTTTTCCTACGTAATCAGCTGTATCTTCGATCTGTTTGATCAACTCTGGCGATATTTCGGTTTTACTCAATACTTTCAAAAATTTGATTATATCTGATTGCTTGATCCCCACAGAAATTGCGGCAATAAGAGAAAATACAGTAATTTGATACTCATGAACATATTTTGGTCTTGATATTGGTTCTGATATAGCAACAACAAAATCTATGGCTTTCTCATAAAATGGCGAGAAAGTTTCAACAAAAATGTGCCCATCAGGAAAAACAATCAATGGTCGGTTTTCAGTTTTCGAAGTTATTTGAAGATTTACAAATGATCGCGTATGTCCATCACGAGCAGAACCAGCTCCTCCAAAATACTTCTTGGATTCCAAAGATAACATAAATCCATCATTGTCATCCATTGTGAATATTTTGATCACATACTTGGGTTTTAATTAATGATACTGTTATTGTTTAATGGGGCTGTATTGACTTTTTAGAAAGAATAAGAATTCATATCTTGGTTTCTTAATGATAATTTTTTGTTTTCCTGTCATTTTATTAGGGGTAGAAGTCCAATTAATCGGGAAATGGGCTGATACATCACCATATGAAGAAGTGGCTGCTTTTTTTCAGGTTCTGCATTCTGATTATTGGGATAAAGTTAAGATTGTTTTGCGGAACCATGAAAAAGGATCATCCAATGACATTTTGGAACTTTTATCGAGTACTATACCTGAGAAAGTATTAGATTTACTTAGAATTTCTTTATTATTCAGATATTTTCATCCAAAAGCTTTATCACAATCGAAAAAAGGCATTATTGATAAAAAACCTCATTTAAGAGGATGGGGTATTATGATTCCAAAGAAAAAAAGCACTCCTTCAATTGATAATCTTGCATCTCAAATCTTAATGAACTGCTTTAATCTGAGTGATGATGAATCAAAAGTACATTTTCTTAAAAAAATATCTCATAACTTCGCTGAAAACCATAAGCAACTGATGCGATTTGATATTAATTCTACTTTGTTTAATCAATTGGAAAGCATGCCGAAGACACATCATGTTAGTATAAATGGTAGAGTGTCAAAATCCCAGATGCATGATTTGGTTAATTCAATTATTCTTGAGTATAAAACAATGGTTATTTGTGAGAAATTAAATATATCTGATAGGAGATGGCTATATGAACACCCTGTTAACGATATTTATTACTTTACTCCTCTCCTAGCTAATGGTCCCATTTTTGAACCTCATGATATACACAAGTTAAGAGCTGGCTGGCCAAAAGAGTTGAAGCCTAACAAAGATTATCTTTCATTTCTTAAGTATCATAATAATTTGGTCGATGTACAGGTTTTTTTGACATTTGATGATAAGAAATCTCTTCCTTTGTTAGAGTTTGCAAAAGAAGCTACCCTTTCTCATAAACCATATCGGTTTCATGTGTTTTTGGTTGGGGATCGAAATAATCATACCCAACTATTATTAATGCATACATATCATTATTTATGTGATAACATTGGAACAAGAAATAGTATTCAATTTTTAATCGATTATTTTAAGAGTATGGACTTTAAATCTGCATATAAAAAAACGCATGCTGATGCTAAATGGAAAGATTGTAAAGATCATATTAATAATGTAGCTATAGCAAAAAAGGTAAATTCATCGATTAATTATTATTTTGATAAAGGTTTAACTGAGCCATCTGTATCAATTAATGGCCAATTCATAAATGAAGACCCGCTATTTCAATATCTACCCCAGTATTGTCTTCTAGAAGCAAAAAGAATCCAAAAATCAATGAAAAATGGGTTTAATGGTACAACACCCTTCTCTGATTGGATTGAAAAGCATTCAATTTCTTTGCAAACAGCTTTTCCTCCTATTAGTATTAATTATAAAAACATGATATCAATTGAGTCTTACAACATTGATGAGGTTTTAAATGCCCTTTACACACTTCATAGTAATCATAGTGTTTTCAAAGAATTAGTTTTTTTATTTGGATATACAATTTGTGGTTCAAATTATTCGTCTTTTGAAGGAATTCCTCCTGAGATTAAGAGTTTGTTTAAAATACGGAGTAAAATTGCCACAATTATTGGTCCTTTTATTTTTGAATCCCAACTTACACACTCCGAGGTCATATTTGTTCTCAATATTATCAAGTTTTCTTACTCTAATGAATTCCAATATACCAATTTGTTGCAACTTCATTACATTTATCTTTGGAAAGCATCAATGAGTATTTCTCATGTAAAGCGAACTTCAATTCCAGATCTACCAAATCAATTTTGCATTCAAAATCATGGATCTGGAATTCAAGTGGTGGTCGTCACAAACCCTTTTTCCCAGGTTTTTTGGGATCCAATTGAGCTATCTAGTTTGTTTTTTAATAGTACAATAATTAAGTTTGTAATTTGTCCCTCTTCTAAGGTAATAAACAAGGATTCATCCATACAATTTCAGTATATCCCTATGAATAATGTTGCCTCAGCAAAAATTGAAAACAATGATTTTTTCATCCGACGAAATAGTCACTGGAGTTTGATTAGAGAAAATGATACATTCTGTGTTTCTGATATTGTTTCATGGGGAGTTGCAAAAGATGACTCTACACTGATTGTTAATGATCAAATGAAACGAACAATGAAACGAACTGGTTTTTTTGCGTTCTTATTACCTATTGGATCACATCAATCCATCGGATTTGAACATGATTATTACAATGCAGATTCTTTTGTTCCAATTTACAAGACATTCAACACTTTTAACCATTCTCAATTTCCAGCCACAAATACTGTTTTTAATATTTTAATGTTTATGTGGTCACAAGAATCATTAATGAGATCGAGATTAACTATTTACACATTAGTATCCAATCTAACATCCAAGTATTTATTGAATATCATCGATCCATTTCAAACTTACCTTCCTAAAGGTACAAATATCCGAATTCTGCCGAATTTTGTACCCTTTTTTATGGCCGAACCAGAATCAATACTTTGGTTTGTCAAAACATCCAAATATACGTATCCTGGCCTTTTTTTCTCAATGAATGATAAGTATTTGTTGTTTTCAGATGAATCAGTTGTTTGGAGAAAAAGCGCCGACCTTTTTAAGTCTTTGGACATGAATCAAATATCTGTCTCAGCAACAATCCTAACACCTAACAAGAAATCTGCTGCATATTGGAATCCGAACAGTTATATATTTGAAAGAATGGGGAGAGTTTATCATTCAACAACTGTTCTTTTCTATAATCCAATTGAGTGGTTCCTTCAAAATGGTTCGGAGGAATACATACATATGTATAACCTACGACATCATTCTCATAGTAGTATTGGTTATGGAGATGAAGAATATTTCAATATTCTTCAACTTCGAGTCCAAGTTTTATCACTCCCAGAGATTATTTGTTTTTGTTCTCAAAAAAATAGTCTTAGTAATGCACCCAAAGCCCTCTATCATGTTAAATGTGAGGATAAATCGCCCAAGTATTTTGGAGAAAAGTCTTCAAACCTTTTAAGTAAGGCCTCAGAGTTTTTCCAAAAAATTGAATCAGGTTTTGAAAAAACACCACCAATTTAATGGGTTTTTATCAAGAAAATTGGCACTAATGTTCAGAATTAGTGATAATAAACTCAGAGCAGATTGCCAATAAGAATTCGAATCAAACTAACCTTCCGATGCAAGGATTCTGATTATTTCCACACCAATTAATACCTGGTGCATTTTATAATGCTTCAAAATGGAGGAAATCGAGATTTCTTAATCAAAAATAACCAATGCAATTTAGCTAATGGAATAATATTAAAGAACATTTTTTAGCTTGTTAATACTGAGGGTAATGATTTTCAAGAATTAGTTGTAATTGTATTCCTTTTTATAATGCCTCGATTAATGGCCACCTCAGTGCTATACAATACCTTGTACATAAAAAGGCTGATATCTATGTTAAAGACATCAGTAATGGGAATATCTATTCAATAGAACTCCCCTCCATTCAGCTGCTCAGTATGGGAATCATAGTGTTGTTATGATCTAATTAAACATAAACCAGATTTAAATGTTAAAGCACATGGATATTCATCTGGAACACCACTTCATTGGGCTGCTGAAAATGGTCATATAAATGGTGTTGAGTATCTTGTTAAGCAAAAATCGGATTTATTGGCAAAAAAGAATATGGGAACCACAATGGAGGTTAAAAGGGATAAAAATGTGGTTGAATCCCTAAAAAGCATATCTGGGAAATGATTATTTAGAAGGAAACTACTATAATAATGAGATATTGCATTGCACACAATAAACCAATGATGTTGACTCTACTATGACATATGTACAAACAAAATAGGATTATTGACGATTAAATCTCTTGAATGAAAGATAAACTTGAAGAACATTTCTCCGATTCGGGATTATATAGGAGACCAAACACACCATATTTCGAGTATATATCTAAAAGGGGCCACATTGCACTCCAGAGCCAAATGTTTTACCCTGTTTTTTTATCATCATCTGTTTCATATACTAAAAAGGATATTTCTAAGAGACAATACGATAAATCTTTTTGTCCTAAGTTTCCATTAAGCTTTGAAATTAACTCAGATATGATTTATTCTTTGAGTGCAAATTTTTCAATATCCAATGAAAAAATACCAAAACTTCTTAGTAATATGAAGTTTTCTACATCAATTCACGGCCAAGGATTTGATAGTGTTTCTTTTGTGTCGTCATTAAATAGCATGGACAGATTTTACTCATCAATTGCTTTTAATCCATTAATAATAAGTTCATCTTATTTTTGGAAAACATTTGGAGTCGAAATCACATATGGCTTTACTGATGAGCAACCAGCTTTAGCTGTTTTGTATCACAAAAAGGTAGGATCCACTAAAATTTCTGCTATGGGATCAATATATGGGGCAATTACCTCTCTTGTTAGTACCAAATTCCAGTATTTTACTGCTTATTCGTTGTTTGATTCCAATTTATTTACTCTGCAATCATCTTCATCTTTTGGAATTCGGTTTCCATATAAGATGATGAATGCTTCCATAGCTTTGAAGCTTCCCGAGCAAAAACTATCATTTGAACTATCAATAGAAACAAATAAGTCAATCGCTTCTTTATATTTACCAATCGGAAATTAAACAACATTTTCTTTTGCTTGTTATTGATGTATCTTTCTGATAATACTCCGGTATCTCTAGGCTATCATGTTCAAAAGGGATTCCCTCCAAATCAATAGCCATAGAAAAAAGCTCAGTTATCCCAATACCAGTGAGAGCTGATGTTTCAGCATAAAACCTGGCACCAATTTTCTCCAAAAAATCTTGAATATCAGATTGGTGAACCACCCTCTCAGTTTCAAGATCTGCTTTATTTCCAACAACAATAATCGCTGATTTTGGGTCAATATTGTCTTTCAGAGTCATATAGAACCCCCATAAAGACTGAAATGACTTCATTTGTGTTAAATCAAAAACCAAAAATGCAATTCCAGCACCTCTATAGTATATTGATGATAAACTTCTATATCTCTCCTGTCCTGCAGTGTCCCACAATGACAATTGAACACTGCGTTTACTCCCCTTGATCTCAACGCAAGTATTGGCCGATCCAATTGTCGAAGAAATAGAGTCAACAAAACTCCCGTGAAGAATCCTTTGTGATATACATGTCTTTCCAACAGATGAATCACCTATTAACACTGCTTTAATTCTTATCATAGTCTATAAACGGTTTAAGGTTTTGGAAACCAATCAATTTGAATACTCTTCATTCAAAAATCAATAAGAGTTATTCTCATCGGGATTATATTTTTCAATGGAGGGAATTCTCAAACGCCGCAGAGAGTTTCAAGATAAATGGGCAGCATCAATTGAGCAGCATCCATGGATAGGTAATATAACAAAGGAGGAGGTAGAGAAACACTCTGATAAAGATGATTGCTGGGTTATTATTAATGGTGAAGTTTATGATATAACCCAGTACTTATGTTGTCATCCAGGAGGGCAAGGGTTTTTCATGGGAAAAAGGGACATTTCCCAATCTTTTAATAGATTTCACAAAGGAATGGATATTTCATTCCTAGACAAGCTAAAAATTGGTGTACTAGTAAATCCATAGAATTATATACGTTTAGAATTTAAAAAATGGAATCTAAAACACCAAAACCCACTAAGTACCATCCGAATCCAATATCACCCAGATTAATTACCGATAAAACAACGACTCCTCGGCAAAAAAAAAGCCAATCAAAAGTTGTATCGCTTAGGGATACTCCCACCAAGTATACTCTTCCTGTTAAAGCAACGGCTCACAATGTTGCTTGTTTGGACTTGGGAAATCAACATTTCAACGATACTGTTATTTCTCAGATCAACCCCAAAGTTGCATCAATTAATCTATCAAGTATTTCATTTCCACTTGCATCTCTGAATGCATTCAAAAATATTCGGACTCTTTATCTTGAAGGATGCAAAATTAAATCATTGGTTGGTTTCCCTCAGATTGATGAATTAAGATATCTTTCTTTGGCAAATAATAAGCTTTCGGATTTTAACGGTCTTCCTATGCTTATTAATCTTGAAAAACTCAATATAGGCGGAAATCCTATCGATTTTCCTAATGAAATCTGTATAACTGCAATTGGATCAATTCATCTATCTGAAATAAATGGAAGAAATATTTCTGAAAAAGAAATCAAAACAGCATTTAATTTATCTCCATTAATAGGTTTTGCGATAAGAAATGGGAGAGATGTTGCCAAGTGCTCCAATGAAGCAAATGAGCTTAAAAAATCAAGGGAATACCTAACCAGTGACTTAAAAGCTTTCTCATTAGCTAATGATATTCTATTTACTGATCGTCTTGAGCTAACATCGCAAGATGATGGATATGTGATACTATTACCATATAAAGCAAGTAATATTAAGTGGTTTAAGAATTGCAAGCCTGAAAAAGGTAATGAATGGGCCCAAATTGCATCGCCATTAAAAGAAGATATATTACCCTTAACAATAGCAACAAGAATGCATATTATTAAATGCGAGTTTTCTCTTCTTGGCAAGAGATTTGCAATATATACTGATCAACCTATTGGACGAGAGATTAAAGATCTATGTCTACCATTTCCAATCGATCCACAGATTACTGGAATCCCTGACGAAGGTTCTTTGATATCTTTAGTACCTCTCGCTTTTCCAGCAAGAGTTGCGTGGACCAGAAATAATGAAACTATTTCAAAAGACACGACTTATGTACTTCTCTCTCATAAGGATGTTGGTTTTTCTGTTGCTTGTTTAATCAAACCTTATTGTCCAAGGTATCCTTCAATAACTTTTGCTACTGTTTTTACTGCCACTGATATTGTGACCCCAATATTTCCTACTGTAACTGGAATTGTTTTTCCATCAGATATCATTGAGGGGAATGTATTGTGTTTTATGAGAAATATCTATCCAGAGAGAGAAGGCCAATCTGAGATTTCTATTGAGAGGGCATTTAATCAATCTGCAGAATGGATATCAGTTTGTGAATTATCTATTGAAGATTTTAATTATACTCCCTTGTTTGAAGATGTTGGTTGTTTTTTGCGGATTAGTTATATCCCAGTGACTCCAGAAGGTATTAGAGGAGAGCAGCAATTTTTTTATAGTGAATCTAGAGTGCTTCCAGCTTTTCCAATGTTTAAAAATCAGTTTATTGCTGGCCTTCCCCGAACTTCATATGATCTTTGTGCAATTGCTGATTATATTGGTGGCAGAATGGGGGAAAGTAGATACACATGGTTTATCTCTGATAGAGAAATAGAAGTGTCATCTACGAATATCCAGAAATTGAAAAAGATTGCTACTAATACCAAAACAATAACAATAACCCAAGACTTGGCTGATTTATTCATTGCTGTTGAAATGATACCTATCAGAGACGATGAAGTGATCGGGGAACCAGTATATGCATTGATGAAACATCCAATCACAGTTGAAGAGCCTCCTGAGAAACTTAATGCTCCACAGAAGATATATGTTGGACAAAAAATTGAGTTTGATCAATCTTTGGAGTTTATGATATCTGATTATAAAGGATTATATGGATTCTCTTCAATTAAAACAGGACAAAGTTTTACTCCTCGAATGAAACACGTTGGAAAACTAATCAGAGTTGCTAATGAGAATGTTGATATGATAATTGGAGAAGTTAGTTATCCTTTTCCTTCTATAAGCAGTGTAACAATCAAAGATTTTTCTCAAGGAGTTGCATCAATTGATATTATTCATAAAAATGTATCTCCTGAAAGATTAGATATTGTATGGTTCCGTATCAAAGATAATAAAAAAAATGCTATAGCGATTGATACTCCAGACTATGTTCTCACGAAAGAAGATTTGAATTGCAAGTTACAGGTCTTAGTCACTCTTTATGATATATCATTCAAAAAAATTGGAGACCATCTTTCCAACATAACACCAGCCATTAAGAAGGGTGATTTATGTTTTCCAGAAATAATAGGCGATTTTATGGAGTTTTCTATAATTTCTGTAATGTGTTCTCTTCCTATTAAAGAAATTATTTGGTATCGATATTCTGAATTAAAATCAATGATTGAGGTTTCTCGTGGAGAAACATACACATTGACCAAAGATGATGTTGATTGCATAATGAAGGCTAATGTTGCTTATATTATTAATAACGATGGACAAAAAGTCACTTCATCATATCATACTATGTTGGTAGAAAGTTCAAAAAAGGTTGAGCGGTTTATACCTGAAGCATCTGTTAAGTTGCCCCGTTCAATTGTTGAAGGGCAGGTGATTAATCCGATAGTGTCAATTGTATCAAAACACCCTGATAGCAAGTATAAATCATGTTGGTATAGAATTAATGATGACTATTCTCTTTATTTATCAAATGATAGCATCTATAAGGTTAAATCGGAAGACATCGATCATAGAATCATTTTTCACTGTGTTCCATATGCTAGTGATGGAATTACAAAAGGTAAATCTATTATTGTAATAACAAATTCAGTCAAACCCAAGGATCCCATTGTGTGCAATGTTGTTTTATCTCAATCGTTTGATGGATATTTAGTTGTGGAAAAAAGTTATAGTGGAGGAAATGAAGGAAAATCCTTTGTAACATGGGAGATTCAAACAAATGATAGAACTTATATTCTCGGTAAAACTGCCAAATTAAGACTCAGACCACCAAAAGAGGCCTTTAGAACAAAAGTCACAGCAATTCTAACTCCAGTTAGATCGGATAATGTTCAAGGAAAACCTGTTAGGTCCAATACCATTATTGTTAAACCATTACCAATAATTGTTAATGCAACATTTCTCTTAAAAGATGGATTGATGAAAATTGGAAATCCAATTATTTGTAATGTTGAATCAGAGAACTCCGAAAGTTTGATGTTTCAATGGTTCAAAGGAATGGCAAATGATTGGAAGATGATTGAAAAAGCAAATACTAACACATACACACCAACTGAAAAAGATATTGGGTTACATATTATGTGCTCAACAGTTGCAATTAATAGCAAAAATTGGGAATCTGAACCAACTAATGTTGTATCACAACATACAATGGCAAAGGAGAACTTGCTAGAAATTATTTGTGATGATTTTTGTGTGGGAACATTACTGAGGACCAATATTGATGATGATCAAATTATGAGTGCCCATTTGATATGGCAAGAGAAATATAAAGAAGAATGGAAAGATTTGTGCCAACAAAATACCTATTTATTAACATCCAATGATATTGGTAAGATCATAAGAGTCAGAGCAGCATCGGGGATAGTATCAAAACCTACAGAATTTGTGATTTTACCTAAAACATTGGATCATCAAATCAAAGCAATTATTAGGGCTGGAACCTTTAGATTCAGAGCAGAGAGTACATCTGGAACTAAATGGGGTATTAGTGTTACAAAACATAGTTTGGAGCTAATGTCTAGTAATGGTCATAAAAAGATTGGAAAGTGGCCAAATGTACATTGCAATCCTCATCTTGACCATCCAGATCAAATTGAACTATGGGTGGACCCATCCACTAAGTATATTTTGATTCCTGACTTTTCAGATGATCAAAAGTTAGCAACTCCTATTGATAAATGTTTAGTAAGAGACTTTATGGTAGTTCTTTTGAGAAAATTTGCAGAAATCAATCAATAAAAATTGTAATCTATGATATTTTTTGGAAAGCATATTCAAACATTTTCATAACATATGTGAGATTCAGGTTATTAATTTGTTTTCGATGCCAAGAAATCCTGGAGTCTCTTCCAATCACACTATATTTTTCAGTATAGTAACTGAGCCAAACAAAAGATAGTAGCCATTGTTCCATTTGTAACTCAATCACCACAGTTCTTTTTTGCATGAATAGTGCATTGCATAAAAATGAACCATGAATGGCGAAAACCAATTTCACCTCATTCATTAATCTTGCAGACTCTTCGATTGTCATTGTTTTATTTAGGACTTCCCAAGTAATATTCGGGTATATCTTTCTCAGCGCTTCAAAAAAATCTGGAAAATTGGTTATTTCTCGACTCATATTTACCCTATTATAGATCAAAAACCTTGATGGTTGACAAGTGTCAAGTGAATACTTTTTCACGAAATGTTTTCTTAGTCTGTGTAATAACGCTTGATTTAAATCCCCGCAATTAGAATAGTAAGCTGTATAATAATTGATTGCATAAAAGTAAGTATACTCGCCATATATCACATTATTAAGATTGAACCCAATGGTTTGTAAGCATTCAATAATAAAATGCTCCCTTTTAGGAATAAATATATTCGATTCATATAAAATGGTTCTAGGAAACATCATTAAAGCCGGAAATACCTCAAGAAACCAGTGACCGAAATCGGCAGCATGTTGATGGCCAACATGAATTACACTTTTAAACACCTTACAATCAATAGATAAATTAGGAATAAGTTGATAATTCCAATTCCAATATTTTGGGTGGCATTTATCATTTGGAATAAAGTATGATCCTTTAAAATAGATTGATCCATCAGAACAACCAACCACATTCTTCATGGTTATCAATACAATTGATTGATTTGATATATATGTAATTGCTTTGGAAAATGGAATATAAGCATCTCCAATCCCTTCTTGGATTATATGTGGTAACGATACTCGAAACCATAATCCATGTCTCTGAATAACTTTTTTCATTAACATTCCGGGTAAATCATAAGTTTCATAGACATTTGGATACTTAGAAGATATTTTAATTCGACTCTTTGTAAAAAACTCTTGGTGAAAAATGTATGGTGAAAGAATTGTGACGAAAGAAGCACTTGAAGCTTCTGAATTCATATAATACTTTATTGTATAAACGACAGAGGTTAAAGACAAAGTAATTATGCAATAAACACACAAAAAAGGTCTAATTTTCTATGATAAAAATAAAACAAGTTTTACAATCCGCACTATAGGAGCATTTCAAGAACTCCTCCTGTTTTAATGTTATCAAGAATGCTTCTGATGAGAGGCTTTGATTCGTCTGCATTATATCTCGAAAACACAGCAAAAATATTTGCATCAACAAGCTCCATATGGGTATCCCTATGAAGGCTGAATGTATGAATAAGCTCGATTGAAGCATATGCGAGTGGATGTCCAATCATTATTATCCCAAATAAAAAAGAAAGAAGAGGTTGATAACATCCTTTTGGTATTGATTTGAAGCACATAATCAGAGTCTTAATACCAGATTGGATTAACCCATTATATGATTGAATGACTACTAATCTGTTAATATACTTTGTCATTAGATCAGATTCAATACTACAATCAGAAACCATCTGAAACAATATACTTGCATATGCAAAAACTTCGATGCGATCAGATAAAAGAGAACTCGAAATATATTCGATTGATGTTTGATTAAGAAAAAATGAAGTTCTTTCAGGATGATTCATAAAAATTACAAAGAATAATCGGAAAAAATCTGCTGCAACAGATGTTGCGGATTTCATCCAAATAGAGAGCAAACGTGGTTCTAAAAAGTAACAAAAGTATTGAGAACTTTGAGCATATCTACAAAGAAGCAAAAAAGGTTTTTGACCTTGAAACATTGATGCGATATCAATCAATGTTCTAATAATGCATCGATTTGTCTGATAATCAATAATTTGATGATGGCAAAGTAAATAGTCAAGAGAGCATTCTCTGAGGGTATTATTCTCGGATTTGAGATGATATGTAATGTCATCTAATGGGACTAAGAGCGGGTCTTTGAGATACATGATTGCTCTATAAGCAGATATACAATTTGATGAATGTATCGAATGTAAAAACAGAAGGATATTTTCATTAGGAATACTCTGAATTGATGAAAGAGTATCTAAAATACTGGATCCTCCTATTCGATTACAATAAAATGATAAATTCTCTGAAAAATAGCTATGGATTAATGATTTCAATTCCTTTTCTGTTGTTTGAATAAAAATTTTGCATAATAGAATTTCAGCTCTTTCATTACTCTCCTCATTTTTAGAAATAGATATCAAAGAAGACACAATGCTGCTGTTAATCAAAGATGGAATAAAATTCACAACATAAAGAAATATTTCGAGGGTACTAACTTTGACATAAGAATGAAGATCATGGACTTTCTGAATGGTTACTAAAATATCGAAATTCTTGGCTAAAAGATGAGAAACGTTTTGTGCCATGACAAGCAATGATCCTGAACATCTTGTAAGTAAAACTAAAACTCTTGGCCAAATAATGCATTTTGATAATCCTGGACTATCAATATTCGACTCAATATGTTGAAGAGCCACCTCTATCTCATGATCTGTCCCACCAATAATGACTTCAAAAGAATCTTGAAGAGAACTTACATTATGATTTAATACTGATGGGTTCAATAAAGATGATGGTAAAGTATCAAATCTATTATGCACATAATTAATTGAACTCGAAGAATTCCTCCTAGATTGGGAAGGAGAGGATACAATTTTTGGTGATATTCCAACAAATGCCTTGTTTGTCCTAAATTCTTTTCTTACTATCTCTTTAAAAATAGCCATATCAGAGCCAGGGAAATAAACACTGTATGTCTCAAATAATGACGTAATCTCTGAGAATGTTGGTCTGTTTTGTGGATCTGTATCCCAGCACTTCTTAATCAATCTGGAAAGGGGATCTATTTTCCCTTCCAATTCTGGTCGATCTGAATCGATGACTACTTTGCAAATAATTTGCCCTGGTTCAAAGCCATCAAAAGGCGTTTGCTTGGTTAACATCTCCCATAGACATATTCCAAATGAATAAACATCAATTCTTTCATCATATGTAACACCTTTAAGAAATTCTGGAGCCATATACTGAACTGTACCAAAATGAGTGTTTGTATTATTTTGAGAACCCTCAAGAAACCTGCTGGAACCGAAATCACAAATGACTGGAAGCCTGTTTTCATCAATTAATACGTTTTGGGGTTTTAAATCTCTATGAATGATATGCTTTTGGTGAAGAAACTTCATACCGATAGATATACCATATGCGATTATAGATAGATCAGTTGGAGAGAGTTGTAGGTTTTTTGGATCTGATCTTAAGGCACTATACAAAGAATCGTTGGTGATCAGTTTAGTTACGATACACAATGGATTTGAAGCAGTATATCCGATAAATGGTAGTAAAAATTGATGCTTAAAAGCAGATAAACACTTAATCTCTCGAATAAACAGATTCATGGTTTTTTCTGTGAATTGATTTGGATAAAGCTTCTTAATAGCAACTTTTTGGCCTTTTGGCTTAAAAGTACCTTCCCAAACTTCAGCGTTGGCTCCGCTACCAATAATTTTCTCAAATTCCAAATCAGATATATCAACCTCATAGTCTTTCTCAACATTAGACATTATTCCTTTACTCCGAAATGGTTGTGGAGAAAAACCAGCATCGCGCACACTTATCATTCAATCACTTCTATTGCTCTTATCAAATTCAAACGGTTACATAGTTAAATTTTATATTTTTATTTTGTTTTCAAATATTTTTTACATGAAGAATAACTGGTTTACAAATATTTACGAATTTTATTTGATCGACTTGTTGTCACTTTCTTAAAATCTATTCAGTTATATTGTCTCAAGAGGGTATATATCCCAATGAAGTAATAGGTTTGCAATCTCTTTTATTGAATTTTTCCGAAAATGGGGTATCTGAAGTTTGTCAGGATCTTATTAGAATGAAACAATTTGATACACTTGTTAAAGTTCAGCAACTTGTTGATAACATTTTAATATTAATTCTTTCTAGGCCATTAAAAATTAGTGAAATTGCTGACATGTGTTTAAATATTCGCGAAGGGTCCAAAAATCTTCCTTATGGTGGATCTTTTGTTCCTTTATTGATTGTTTCTACAATACGCAAAATTAGTAGAGGGAAAAAACGCTATTTTTATTATTATGGAGATAATCCACTACTAAGCGAAAGAGGAAGGTTTCTATATTTTGGTATTAAGAATGGATTGTTTTCCGAGCAAGATGTTGTAAATGAGTATTCATATTCAATAACCTCAAATAACATTAATAATTGCTTGATGCTTTTCCCATACATATGTATATTCATTAATAAGCATCACCCAGCTCTATTTCGGAAAATAATGACAACTCCATTCTATGACAAGCTAATGAAAGGTTTTATTAATAACTATGATTACTTTGAGAAAAACAACTATGAGAAGCTTCATGAATATATTTTGTATTATGGTGAAAAGCATTCATTGGTATCAGCTTTAGTAATTGATGATATTGATACCTTTAGAAGTATATCATTGGATCCAGGTTTTGATTTTCATAGGCTTTTGGAGAGTGGAATATTTTCTCCGTCCGAAGCATATCGTTTAGATTTGACATGCAAGATAATTGCCGCATTAAGCAATTCAATACAATGCTATAAGCATATTCAATTGAATTCAACAATCAGAGACTCTGATGAAACAAACTTTTCACTTTTGATTGGATATGCAACAGCTGGAGGGAGTATTGATATTTTGCATATGATAAAAAATGAAGGAATTCCTGAATTTGGTTACCTAGAAATATTAAAAAAGTCCCTTTTATATCATCATAATAGCATATATGAGTGGGCAATGAGCAATATCGAAACACCAATTGAAGAAGAAAATGTTATCAGGATGTTAAGAGATTCGTCTCGTTTGAACAATGTATATGGGTTTTATAGTTGTATTGAATTAATTAAAGAGATTTTTCCAAAAATGACCCTTAATAATGAATTGACAAACGTAATTTTGGGTAAATGTTTTATTTGGGATTCTCCTGATATCCTCAAGTTTTGTTTGGATTCAGATTTATTTTTTGTACCAATAGAGTTTAATGATTGTGTGAATAACTGGAGATCTTTGTATTATTTCATTGAATCAAAAATGATTACCCTGAAACAGGAAGAAAAAGACCTTTTAGTCATGAAATGTGCCCAGTATGATTATGATGACTCCTTAAGAATTTTAGTTAGTTTCTTTAGAATTGATCCATCATTTGCTTTTTTGCATGCTGTGGAAAATGGATCGGTGAGTGTAGTTGAGTATATTATTACTAACTTCTTTTCATCCATTGGCTCAGATATGGACTTGGCCATTCAAAGTGCTTCGAAGCACAGTAACAAATACTTGATGAACTATATAAAAAGCTTTAATAAGTAATAGTTTTTACATGTTTGTTATTGGTAAGAAAGCACAGCGTGTTAAAACAGATGTAGGTTTTCTTGCTTTTCTTAATAATGCGGATATATGCGGAGGTAATGAATTCATTCTTTTTTGTTTTGATGAGTTAGCTGATAACCATGATAAAGAAGATATTTTTGAGGCAACTTGAATAAGCATATCTTTTTGTTCCGGATTTCCATGTCGATACAAGCATATGGAATATGATGTAAGTTGGGGAGAAATAACATAGCCAGACGATATAGGCTGAGCTATTTGATTGATTTTATCAAAACATGTGAACTCAATATCACAAAAAGATAGATAATCACCATCAAATGGTTCAAATGTCAATGTTTGAATCTGGGGTGCTGGATATGAGGAAAAAATAATGAGCTCTTCAATATCAGTATCAGAATAATTCATAATTTCATCGTTAACATCCTGAGTGATGCCTTCACCAACAATGCAAAAGAAAACACTAAATGGAGGAGATCTTAGTTGACCATATACAGACTTAAGTGATGAGATAATGCCAGAAAAAGAGGTAGGGCGGCATATATGAGATACAGATCCGGTGCTATTTGTCCATGCACTATATTTTGTTTGGGGATCCCATGCGATATGTAATTCTTTTGACGAGTTAGAATCATCTGTATTCACAAAAAAAGGAGGCTGATAGCGAAATCCAAAAAACAACGCGGATATTTCTGAAGGACCGATCATAAACATTCCATAAGGCCATGGACAAAACTCTCTGATTCTTGAATAAATCTGAAATGACAGGTTTTGAATATATGAATAGCAAGGGTTTTCAATATATGCCTCTGGAATGTATGTGGTAATTGTGTGCTCTTCTATTTCTAAATCAAATGTGATTGGATGAATGATTATACATATAGTCTGAACTTGTTGAAACTCAACTTGTGATATCTTCTCAAAAAAAGCTTTAACATCTCTCTTGATCGAGTCTGTCGTTGATAATACTAGAGAATTAAAGTTACTATGCTGTGATATTGATCCTAGACACATTTGAGAAAACATTGAAGATATATCATTCAAAAAGCATTGTGCTTTTTCGGATTTAGATGAATCAACTAAAAAGGCTACATAGTATACATTTTTGGGTCCTGAAATGGGAAAAATTCGATCTTCGATCCATTGAGAAACCACGATATTTGCTCCAATCAGTGTTGGATTGGTATCTTTTATAACTAATGCCCTAGGAATTCCAATTCTTTGCAAATCGAATTGTCGAAAACCAAAATTAGATATATCAATATTAGGAAAGTAGCTGGTTGTTGTCGATAAATCTGTTGAGTAACAAGAAATAAAAGATGTTTTTGGGAGGGATAAAACAAATTTTGTTATATCCATATCAATTATAAACTTATAAACTTGTGAAAGCAAACATTTCTGTTCAGGATTGTGTACAATCTCATTAATAAAACCGAAAATTGAAGATTCCCTAAATGCAATTTGGTCATTATAGGTACTTTTAGAGTCATCATTAAAACAAGTATGAACAAGATTCTGAAAAAAAGTATCAATATCTTTTCCTGAAAAATCAAAAAAATCAGGAAACTGATATGTTAAAAAAGATCCCAGTAGTGGAGTTGATGAATTCTCATTGGAACCTAACGAACAAAGACGGAATAATGATGGAGGAGGCTGTGTAAGAACAATAAAAGTACTACATGAGAGATCAATGTGGTATATGTTTCTATCAAGTGAATACAATGATGTTTTGCCCTCCGAATGACCTAATACATAAAATGGATACTCATGAGGAGACAAAAGGATAAAAACCCCTGGTTTTGGCGAAGAATTTTCAAGTATATAAGAAAAAAGGAAAGTATAAAAAGAAAGCCTTAGAAATAATTGTCCATTTTTCATAATTGGGGTAGGATACAAAGCAACAGACTCTGAGAATCCATTAAAAGAGGAGAAGTACACAAAAGATGTGAAATACATTGGAGAGTTTTCATTGTAAAGATAAGTGTAATACATCGATAATGATTGTTGAAAAACCTCAAAAAACTTATCAGATATAATTTCCTGCGAATATTGTATGATTTTCGCTATTTCAAGCCATTTGGGAATACTGCATTCTGATATCTTAGTGTATATATCAAAAGAAATTATTCCATTATCATTATTTAATACACCATTAATACTTAAAGCATTCTTGATAAAAAAAGAAGGAACACCGGAAGAACTCAAGTAATGAGAAAAAATATCTAGTCTTTTAAAAATTTCGCTATCTGTTGCTTCATTTTTCAAGAACTTAGGCTTGATATGAATAATACTAAAGTTTTGATTCTCAATATTGACTAAGTTCCATATTCCCTTTTGTTTTAACATTCTTTTTTGTAAACAATCAGTAAATCTATTTATTTAATCTCTGTTCTTGGAAAGTCTGATACCATTGTAGCAATTGTTTGGGCGTTCTAGGATTGATCTGTTCTAATGCTAAATTCATATGTGCTAGTGATATAGTATCGGACACTGTTTCTTCGCGGAGAGCATTCATTGCGGCTTCTCTACAAACAGCTGCAATTTCTGCTCCACTATATCCTTCAGTTTTTCTTACAAGATAATCAATATCAATGGTTTCAAATTTCATTTTAGCCATATGAACACGGAATATTTCTTTTCTGGCTTCGGGATTTGGTAAGGATACATACACCAATCTGTCAAATCTACCTGGCCTCATTAATGCTGGGTCAAGCAAATCTGGACGATTTGTAGCTCCTATTACTACAACAGATTGATCAAATCGTGTAGTCACTCCATCCATTTCAGTCAAGAGTTGAGTAAGGACACGATCAGTGACATGAGAACCAGTATCACCAGATGATCCTCTTTTAGTTGCCATGGCATCTATTTCATCGAAAAATATGATTGATGGACTTGCAGCTCTGGCTTTCCTAAAAACAGATGCAATTGCCTTTTCAGACTCGCCGACATATTTGGAAAATAATTCTGGGCCCTTCACCGCAATAAAATTCATTTTTGACTCTGTAGCAACTGCTTTTGCCATTAATGTCTTTGAACAACCTGGAGGTCCATACAGAAGAACACCTCTGGGGGGTCTGACCCCAAGCCGGATAAAACACTCAGGTTTTTCTAATGGAAGAGTTACAGATTCCTTTAGTTGTTGTTTCACTTCTTCATAACCACCAATATCAGTCCATCTAACAGTGGGGATTTCCAGGCTGATGTGCCTCAAAGAGGCGGGCTTAATAATCTTTAGAGATGGGTAAAGTTCAACAAAATCTCCCTCGGAAGTAATAATTGATTCACTCACAAGCCTTTGAAGATCTCCCCCTACAAATCCTGTGGTACTGTTAGAAACCAAAGTTAAGTCTTCTACACTGAATTTGGATCCTGAGTACTCCAAAAGAGACTTAAGAATTTCATATCTTTCATTAGAGGATGGGGCTTGTATCTCAATTAACTCACTCATTCTACCAAGTTGACGAAGCTCCCTAGGGAATGTATCAATGTCGTTTGTTGAAGCGATTACTATAGTTTTTTCCATCAAGTTGGATATTGAAGAAATAATTCTCTTCGAGGACTCGTCTTTGGTTAAAACTTCCATATTTTCCAATACAACAACATTTCGGGTTTTTAAAGAAGACAAAGTATTCTCAGCAACACCATATGATGATGAAAACAGTGATGGAATAGAAATCACTTGAAAAGTAAGATCAGTTTTTTGAGACATATAATATGTTAACAAGTGCGATTTCCCACATCCAGAAGGACCTGACACTAATACTGATCGTTTCTTCTTGGAAATAACATCATCAAGTTTAGTAAAAGCTTCCTCTAGAGATTTTGGCACTTGAACAGATACATAGGTCGAAGAAACAAAAACACATGTTTCGGTAACTCTAGCATATTGATAACCTTCTGGCTTGATTGATTGAACAAAATATGTTTTCCCTCCTAGAAAAAGAGGTACACCTGCTGATATTACTATATTAGAATAGATTGATGGAAATGCTCTACAAATGATATCATCACAATTTGCCACAATAACTTGTTGCGCATCAACAATATCCTGAATTGGATCCAAATTAATAGGATTCCCCTTCTTAAGTCCAAGATATTTAACAATGCTATCATCAAAAACAACTTCATTTTGACTAAGCTTTGATGACGGCCATGCATGAATAACAATTTGATTGGCATTGTTTTTCACATGCAAAGGTAAGTCAGAATGGATCCCATTCTTTGATAAAACCGAAGGATTAATTAGGCATCTTAAAAAAGGGGGCTTTCCATCAATGGATCTAAGATTGGTTTGCGGAAAAGATGTTTGAGAGATGTTTAATGTGAAAGAAACAGGTGAAACAGGCCAACCTTCAGGCTTGCTTATCTGAGAAACATTGTTTTTTTTCATAATGAAATAAAGGAGAAGGAATGTTTAAAGCAGCTCGCATCCTGGCTTCTTAACTGGCCTTTGCTCTTTTGGCCTTGGATTAAGAACAGATCTGACGGCCGAATGGAAAACATCAGTTAAACCAAGACCTTTGATAGCAGAGCATTCGATGTAGTGTCTAGCCCCGATCTGATCGGCCACAGTTTTAGCTTCTTCGGTAGAAATAGGTCTTTCGCCATTACTCTTCTTATCAGCTGGAAGTGAATTAAACTCATCCCTTAAATCTGCCTTGGTTCCAACAAGGATGATTTCTGCTTCTGGAGTAGCCGTGGTAACTTCTGGCTTCCAAAGAGCAGCAACGTTTTCAAGTGATGTAGGAGAAATTAATGAAAAACAAATGACAAAAACGTGTGTACCTGGATATGCCATTGGCCTGAGTTTAGCATAATCTTCCTGGCCAGCTGTATCCCAAAGTTGTAAATTAATTGATTGACCGTCAACAATAACGTTTTGAGCATAATTGTCAAAAACAGTTGGAATGTATTCAGATGGGAAAGAGCCTTGAACATAGCATATAAGAAGACAGGTTTTGCCAACAGCACCATCACCTACAACAACACATTTGATATCTGATGTTAGAATACAAACATACGTCTCATTTGACCAAACTGATTCAAAAACAATAAACTTCTAAATTTCGTCAGTTTTTTTGGAACGATTGTGGTTGCATTTTACATTGTGTAAAGAATGGGTAAATTTTACGCAATTTCTCCATGAATGAGGAAAAGAACCCAAGTTGCAAAGTCGTGTTAATGGGGAATTCTGGTGTTGGAAAAACATCTCTAATTAACAGATGGACAACAGGAGTGTGGTCACGGTCTGTTAAACCAACAATTGGAGCAAATCACCAGAAGAAAACAGTTAGACTTGAAAACAAAAGCGTTGATGTTTTTGTTTGGGATACCGCTGGACAGGAACAATTCCAGTCTTTAACTCCATTGTATGCTCGATCTTCCTCTTGCGCCATAATTATTTGCTCTATAAACGATCGAAGTTCATTCGATACAATTGCTTCGTGGATCGATCTAGTCAGAAGTGCGTGTGAAAAAATGCCGCCTGTTTTGTTGGCTGTGAATAAAAACGATCTTGCCAACGAAGCTGTTTATTCAAACCAAGAAATCGAGCAAAAGTATGGGAAAGATTTTGTTGCTACATTTTTTGTATCAGCTCAAACAGGAGAGAATATTGATGGACTGTTTTTACTCGCTGCTAAAATCGGAGATGAGTTTACTCAGGGGTATAAAATGGACAGTGTTACAATTAAATCCAAAAATTCGAAATCCGATTCATCATGTTGTTAAATCTGATTTTTTATTTGTTCAGATAAAAAATCGGATATATAAACTATACAATTTATTCTTTGGCCGTAATTAGAAAAGTGGATCTGTTTCCTCATTGAGGATATAGTGTCTAATGAGTGTTATTGCTATTGAAGCAAACTTTAGCGGAACACTAAATGTATCTTGATATATCCAAAATGATCTATATTTGTTGAACAAATGTCCAAACTGATTGAAGTGTCTGATGATTAAAGTGGTGGAAGGATTCATAAAAAGAAATGATTTATATAATACTAACAAAACAGTGATCGTTGTTGAAAATTTCAAAGAAATCAACAACAAAATTAAATAGGTTTTATATGAAAAAGTGGGCAAGATTTTATATTGAAAAGGTCACCTCCATACAGTATTTGATTTGAGAATTTGAGTAATAGTTGTATGTGAAGACAGACAGTTTTACATGACGATCAGATTCAGAGTCGGTTATTCGGTTTTTTCATAAACTGATATATGATTGGAAAATACAAAATCATACGTACGTTAGGATCAGGAACAACAGCCAAAGTCAAACTTGCTCAAAATTCCGAAACGGGGGAAAATGTTGCGATTAAAATTGTTGCTAAGAGCCATTTTGAGAGCAAACCTGATTTGCAAAGAAAGATTCACCGAGAAATTGCTCTAATGAAACTATTGGATCATCCGCATTTATTAAAATTGATTGAAGTTTATGATAGCGCACATCACCTCTATATTGTTTTGGAGTTTGCCTCCCATGGTGAATTATTTGATTACCTTGTTGAAAGAAGATCATTAAACTCTTCTTCTGCTATGAATTTCTTCAGGCAACTCATATATGGACTTGAATATTTACATAACCATGCTATTTGTCATCGTGATTTAAAGCCCGAGAATATTCTTCTTGATGCAAATGACCATGTTAAAATCGCCGATTTTGGTTTTGCCCGATGGATGAGAGCGAACATTGCTGAGACTTCATGTGGTTCTCCTCACTATGCAGCCCCTGAGGTTATCCGTGGAGATCCATATGATGGGAGATCTGCTGATATTTGGAGCTGTGGTATCATACTATATGCTTTATTAGCAGGAAGACTTCCTTTTGATGACCCATCTATACGAAATCTACTCGCCAAAGTAAAAGTTGGCCATTTTATAATGCCTAACTTTCAACCAGCAATTATTCAAGATTTGATAGCAAGAATGCTTACAGTAGATGTTACTTCCAGGATCACAATCCAAGAGATTAAAAATCATCCAGCTTTCCATATTGATCTTCCTGAAGATTATATTATTCCTAAGCCACTCCCACTTCCATATGTTGGAGATCCAATTGATCCTGAATCTGTTGAAAAAACTGTGTTAATTTCTTTGAGGCATTTGGGATATAAAACTGATGATGATATATATCAAGAATTGAGCTCTCCTGCAAACACAATGGCTAAGTTATTTAACTGTATGTTAACATCAAAAATTAATATAGAGAGTCTCCCTTGGGCAGAACTCTCTAACGAGCAAGAATTTATCGAAAAAATATCTCAAGAAGCATTCCTTATGGATCCTAAGCCAACAGTTTCTAGTTTTTCGCTTCAAGGAAGGGATAATTTCTTTAGGAGACCTAAAGTTCCATCTGCTGGTTCTCCTGATTATTTTTCTCTGGCTCAAAAAGTATCATGGGCTGATGAAGCAAGCGTTGAAGAATTCCAATCAGAGCATGTATTTGATTTTGTAACAGGAAAGCTTGAATATGTTATTACCCAATTACAAAAACGGTTCAAAGCCGACGGAGTTTTGTTTTTCTATCCAAATGATTTGACTCTTATTACTCATGTTCCTAATGATAATTCGTATTCAATCATTTTCTTTGAGTATGCAGAGTCCAGTGAAATTAAGATTATTTTGAGGCAAATTCAAGGAACAATAACAGGATTCCAATATATGATAATGATGATTGACAATGAAATCAAACAATAAACAAACAAACATTTATTCTTCACTAAATCCAAACAGTAAATCATTTTGTCTTTGTTCTTCTAATACTTGCATATTGATTTGATTAGGATCTTCTCGTTTCATTGTTATTGGAAGTATCCTTTGGTGTATCTTTCTATTTTGTTTCCTGTATATTGGCTTTTGAGCTCTCTCAATAGCTTGCGACATTTTCCTTTTCTGCTCTTGGTCCATTTGTTCAATCATTTGAATACGATGCTGTTCTCGTCGAGAACGTTTTTTGATACTTTCTTGAACACATAAAAAGTTATGATCGATAAGGTGACATGCTCTATGCATTTCCTGGAATCTACTTTCAATATGCTCAAGCATTTCAAGAGAGTTAATTTCGGTATGCTTCCCGAAAAGTGATGTATATGTTTGGTTAATATGATCACGAATACTATATAATTCTTTGTCAATATCTGTCATTGTCATGTTCTTGGGTTCTAGTTCTACAATTTTAGCTTCCAAAATGTTAGTTTCGTCAATTTTCATCAATATTTCATTTTCTGTTACTAAATCGCTCTGGACCTGGCGATTAATATCATCTGATGCCCTCTGCATTGAATCTTCGAAATGTCGGCATTGCTTTATTAGAAAAACATTAGCTGATTCAATAAGCTCAAGCTCTTCTATTAATTTCTTTGGAGTAATGAAATACTCAAGTGTATTGAGTCCATCTGGTACAAATATCTCGAGAAACCTTTGGTATTGCCTCATCGACTCAAGTGGTTCTTCATTCTTAAAAATCTCAGACCTGAGTTTTTCAACATTACTTTCGAGTACCTTTAGCTGTTTTTCCTTTTCGAGCCTTTGTTTATATGTCTTTTTTTCTAAAGCCCTTGCTTTCATCAATTCTTCAGTCATTTGAATTGAAAAGGTTTGGTTCTGTTCGTATTCTCCAACAATTTGATTTTCGAGATCATTATACTGGGAGATAATCTTTTTTTGAGTATTATTCAGATTTTTGATCTTATTATGACATCTATCAATTGCTATTTGGCGTATATAAATTTCTCGTTTTTGTTGTACAAATTCATTCATCGTCTGCTTTCTTTCTTTTTTTGAAACTGTTGCTAATGACTTAGCACCTCTTGTTGATGCAGATCCGGTTTTTACCAGTTTCGTCGATCTTGTTTCACATGGAATAACATTTGGTTTATTTAATGAATTTCTTTCCATTAGAGAAAGCTTATTATGAGCATTATGAGCCATATGAAAATTGCTAATAATTTTATCTTTGTTTTTTTGCATCTCTTTTGGATCTTGAGTCAAAAATGGATTACCTTGATTATAAATGATCGGTATATTTCCACAACAAAGGTCGGAGTATTTCATTATTGCAATTTCTTCTTCATCCATTTTAACGAGTTTATTTACTTTTAGCTTATCCAGCTCATGTCGCGTTCTCATCAAAATCTATTATATATAATGCCCAAATAGGTAAAATTTTATTGTATTATAAATGATAGTGTGGATATAAAGAACAAATTCGTCTGAATAATTTTCCTAACCTGAAGAAAGTTACTTGTAATTGTGCAAACAACTAGAATAATTGTATTGTCAGCATAGCAATAATAAGTGCTATAGTGATCCAAATTATATGTTTGAACGTTTGAAAAGAAAAAACAGTCTTTGATTTCAACAGAGAAATACATTGATTATTTTCCCTGATGGGATATTAATCATTGAGATTCTAAAGCTTGGCAAAATTTAAGGTATATTCATTCGTATGAAATGAGCACAATTCAATAACTAATGATATTTGTGAAAAAAAATGGCAAGATGTTTTTGCTGAACAGTTATTGGCACAATTTTTTTAAGAGCAGATTCTTTTGAAGTGAAATGTATAGATCCGCCATTTGTAGATGATATACATTCGAAATATGGGTGAAGCTTAACCAACTTATTCTAGAAAAAAATGAAAAATCTTTTTCCATTCAGCAATTTCTATTGTGACTATTTGAATAATTTATATGATTTGTCTCGAAAAAAACATACTATCCAATTAAAAGAGGATCTTCTTGGCTGAACTCTGAATCATGTATGTCAGATGTTTTAAATTCAAGACAATAGCTAATGGCAGAAGTAAAAATCATACGTGCAAAATCAAGTGATGATGAAATAGGAAGACCAGAAACGGTTTCAAGAATATAAGACAAGGATAATGGAGTTGATAGTGGGCAAATGGTAATAATTGGCCAGAATAATGAAAACAAATCATCGAAAGAGATGAAGTTACTCATTCCTGCTTTTTGATTTGGATCTATCATTCCAGAGAATTGACCAAGCTTTTTATTGATTACACAACTTTGTACAAAATTCTCTACGCATTTGAGAGACCTTAATACGCAATAAATCATATCAATTGGGCATGTATAAAACTGCATTACAGTAACAAAGCTAATGGCTTGATGTATGTATTGAGATTGGGTCTCAAGAGAAAAAAACGGCATCTCGAAGAGAGATGGCATGACAAGATTCAATGGAATGTTGAGTTCTTTTGGAGACAAACATCTAATAATGTTAGTTCTCTTATAGAATTCTTCGAAATTATTTTGTACAATAAAACTTGGATAATGTGTTATGTATATTAAGTCAAAAAGAACCCTTAAAGCGCTCGATCTGAGCATAACAGATTGCTTCTCGGACTGAGGGTGGATGATATTAGATATTGATTTGAAAAAAGTATTGATGGATTTCAATTCAATAGTTGGCATTGTGGAATTACTGGCTTCAAGATGTTCTAGTGTTTTGAGCGGTGAGTTATCTGTCTTGCTTGATTTTTGAGCGCTTGACAAAGTATCATCACCAAATAATATTGAATAATTAGTGTTTCTTCTTGGCTTATTCCTCAACTTTGGTGGCTGACGCTTCCCCGTAATATCTGTCTTTTTAATTAATGAGCTTTGTGCTAAAAACTCTTGGAACAATGATATGTTCCCAGAACAATAAGCAAAGCAGCATAAATAATCATCGAAAACACTATATGGAGAAAACTCTATTGATGCATCAGCTGTAGCCTCATGGCTTTTCAGAAAGTGAGATATCTCAGGAAGAGAAACCATTTGATATTTTGTCTTTTTTAGGGATAAATGTCCATAAGAATCGAGTGCTTTCATTTTGTCTAAGCATTTCTTAATTGTTGGATCTTTTAGTTTCATTTCTTCAATATGCATAACGAAATCGTCTAAAAGACATGTTGCAGAAAATCCATATGACTTGCAATCATTAAGAAAAAAAACCATCTGCGATGCCATACTCGCTGCTTTCGCATAAAACGATTCACTTGCAGTTTGGTAGTGTTTTTGAAGGCGCTGAAGTTTGTGTCTGATATAAAAATGAAGACCTGTGGCACAGCACACAGGATTTGGCAGTTCAAATCCGTACATCCTTGGGAATACCATCCTTGCATACTGAAGATAACTAAAAATTAAATCGTTTACGTCTTTGATTTGTTTGTCAATTGTTTTATTCAAATCATCCATATTACTAAGATCAGGGGGATTAAGCAATAAAAACTTGGCACACTCTTTATCTACTGGTTGAAAGGAGCAATTCGCCCTGGTTCTTGACATTCTTTGGTTTATATAATTTACAAAATAAACGTCCATAATGAAAGCGCGGCAAGAAAAATCAGTCAACACCGATTTGAAGAATCCTTTACCTTTAAAGAAGATTTCCCGTATTCATCAATCGCAGATATATAAAGCTAAACCTGTAATTATTACAAAAGATGATGAAGACAAATATTCATATGAGAAAAAGGCATTAAATGAAAATCAGGATAATGATTCTGAAACAAAGAAGTGGAAAGAGACCTGCTTTATGCTTTTTAGAATGTTTGGGAAAGTTACTCCTGTTGTTTATGATAAATCTGATAATGATAGCGAAATAAGATCGAAATTAGTTGATTATGCTGGGGAAGTATGTAAAAAAGCTTTGAATCCTACAGATTCTATCGAATTCAAAGCGCTGAAGTTGGAATTTGAACATCAACAAAGACAGTATAGAAGGTTGCTTAAAAGGACTCAAAAGACAATGGCAGAAGTGGAAAGAAATAGACTGAGGCTTGAAGATCATCTAATTCAATTGAAAATTAATGAAAAAAGCGAAACAGAGAAAATTGTGAATCAAATCAAGCAGATGACACAAAACTCAGTCAAGTGCATGAAAAGAACCACCAATATATCTCGAATGAGCCGTTTGCAGAATACCAGCGAGTTAACTGATCAAATTCTTCCTGACCAAAACACTGAGATGACTCTGTCTTCTGATGAGATGTCTGAACCCATTGGAAATAAGTAAAAGTTTGTGCCTATAAATACTTCATTTTTTTGGGATATAATGGAAATATTTGAATAGAATTTCTTGTAAATTCAAGATTGTCTTGAAAATAGAAGTGAATAATCAATCAATGAGATTTCCAGATACCTTTATTTGTTTTTGTCTTCAGCAAATAATTCATTGATATGATTATTAACCGGTTATTGTTCACAAGACTTAATGTTTTCAGTCAGTGATTGAGCATTCACTCGGTTTTTGGGTTGCTTACATGGAATAAAATATACTCATTAAGAATCTATATGAGTGGGAATTTGGAGCAGCTTTAAAAAATAGGTTTTTTAATGTGATAACCATAAAAAATGAATTGAAAACTCAGTAAACTTGTCATTTTTTTCAGATGGAAGAGAAGATTTCGTTTGAGAATTTTCTTTTTGGAAACGGAAATGAAATTGTTATTGATGATCTGGAGTTTTTTGTGGATCGGATTATCGAATTACCAAGGATTCGGCCTCATAAACTTGAAAAAGCAGTGAGATTATCTGTTGAGTTTAGTAAATTAGCTGATTTCAGGCGAAAACTATTAGAAAACGCAAATAAATGCCCAGTTTTGATATATCATATGTACAAGAGAAATGTTTTTGTATTTGAAGAAATCAAACCATTTATATGTAACAGAGACACTTTATTGTTAAGTTATTATTTTCGGAAAGAAATCGAAAAATTTGGGGATTTTATCCGAAGTAAGGACAAACCCAATGGTTTAGAAGAATCATTTTTCGAGAATGGCGGCGATATTGATCTATTGATCGACTATGGTTTTATTCCTTCTAGTATAGAGTATTGTCTCAAGTATGATGTGATTGATGTTTTATTAAATATCGATCATTTAAAACAAAAAGCTAAATGGAGTCCATTTGAGTGGAGTTATAAGCCAGACTATCTTGATTTGTTATCATTTGCAGGTTTTTTTGGCTCAGTCAAGTGTTTTAAGCACTTATTAATGAAGGGATTCGAGATCAAAGATAATGTGCTATCAATGGTTGTCTGCGGTGGTTGTTTTGATCTCTTCCATATATGTCAAAGCCAACAACCAGTAACACCAAATGTTGTTTGTAGAGCATCTGAGTTTTTCCACCTACCTTTGATTGTTTTCATGATTGAAAATGGAGCTAATATTAATTCAAAAGCTAAATCTGATTTTACTCCTCTTCATTGTGCAACTGAAAAAGGTCATCTTAGTGTTATTGAATATTTAGTTAATCATAAAGCTGATTTAAATGCAAAAACAAAAGATGTTGAGTTTGTATATTTAATCAGACTCCTCTTCATTGGGCTGCAAATAATGATCATCTTTGTGCTGTCGAATATCTTCTTCATCAAGGTGCAGATTTTCGAGATGGAATTAATGGCCAAAGTTATCTTCATTGGGCTGTTCAAAGAGGCCATCTTAGTATTGTTGAATCTCTAGTTAATCAAAAAGCTGATATAAATGAAAAAGATAATAGTGATATGTTTTTATATTCAATTGGACTCCTCTTCATTACGCTGCTCAAAAAGGTCATCTTAGTATTGTAGAATATCTAGTTAACCAAAAAGCTAACATGAATACCAAAGATAGTAATGTTGAGATTTTTTATAAAATAAGACTCCTCTTCATTATGCTACTCAATATCACCATCTTAGTGTTGTTAAATATCTACTTCACCAAGGTGCAGATTTTCGAGATGGAATTAATTGCCAAAGTTATCTTCATTGGGCTTCTCAAAGAAACCATCTTACTGTTATTGAATATCTAGTTAATCAAAAAGCTGATATTAATGCAACTAATGATAGTATTAAGTTTTTATATCCAAATTGACTCCTCTTCATTACGCTGCTCAAAAAGGTCATCTTGGTGTTATTGAATATCTAGTTAATCATAAAGCTGATATAAATGTTAAAACTAAAGATGATGTAATTTTTTATATATAATCAGACTTCTCTTCATTTAGCTGCTCAAAAAGGTCATCTTAGTGTTGTTGAATATCTAGTTAATCAAAAAGCTGATATTAATGCAATTGATAACAGTGTTGATTTTAAGTAATCAAATGGATTCCTCTTCATTTTGCATCTCAAAAAGGTTTTCTAAGTGTTGTTGAATATCTAGTGGATCATAAAGCTGATATAAATGCTCGAGCAAATGGTATTTTATCTGGGACTCCTCTTCATTTAGCTGCTTCACATGGCCATCTTAGTGTTGTTGAATATCTAGTTAATCAAAAAGCCGATATAAATGAAAAAAACAATGATGATTGGAGTCCTCTTCATTATGCAGCTATTAATGGTCATCTAAATGTTGTTGAATATCTAGTCAATCAAAAAGCCAATATTAAAGCAAAAGATAATAATGTTAATTTTTCTATTTTGATAGGACTCCTCTTCATTTAGCTGCTCGAAATGGTCATCTTAGTATTGTCGAATATCTAGTTAAACAAAAAGCAGATATAGATGCAAAAACTATTAATGTTGAGTTTTAATATTTAATGAAACTCCTCTTCATAGAGCTGCTGCAAATGATCATCTTTGTGTCGTTAAATATCTAGTTAATCAAGGAGCTGATATATATGCAAAAGATAATAATGTTGAGTTTTTATGATTAGTCAGACTCCTATTCAAATAGCTACTCAAAAAGGACATTTGAGTGTTGTTGAATATTTAGTTAAACAAGAAGCTGATATATATGCATGAGGTGTTGTAATATTTGATTGGACTCTTCTACAATTAGCTGCTTGAAATGTTGTCTTAAAATGAAAGATATGAGACCAATATGTGTTCTCTGTTATGTTGTTTTATACAAAAAACAGGATTGGATGATAATCATTCATAAAAACTTGGTCTTGTATTAAAAAAACTTTCATTAATTCTCCATAATGATGGTATGGTATTCTATAATTTGCACAAATAAAGGCCAACAAGCTTTTGAATGACTCTTGTTTTAATTCTTTTTTCATAATATTTGATCATTTGGTATGTTTAAGAGAAGCATTACCTATTGATGATTTGTTAATATGATAAAAATATATTTAATTTTTACAATATTGTTCACTGTTGGAGTATTCTCAGGGATTAATCCATCCTTATTCATTAATCTTTATGAAACAAGATATACATATGTTTCAATATCACACAAAAATCTTGATAATTTTCCAAGGGGGATGAAATAAAACAGGGTTTTAATAATTGATGGGTATTATATCAATTTACAACAAAGAAGAATCGCATAAGATGAAGAAGCTTTTAATACTTATTATTGTCATATCATTTGAATAATTATCCACTGAACTAGATATATCTGGTATCAGATAGAGAAAATCTGCAGTTTTTTTCGCCATCTATTTCAATATTAAAAGTTTTTCATCAATGTCATTAATGGAGTTGTTCAATATGTTAGAATAAGGAGAACCTTATAAGAAATGTCTTAATCCATAGATCAAACACTGATTGATGATTATCTATCTCATATAATAAGAAATATGGATTTGGTTTGTTCTGAGGAAAGCTTTTGTCAATTAATGTGCTCTCCTCACAAATCAAACATATTCCAACCATTGTATCTCCTCTTCTTCTTAATATTAAAACAAACAAAGTATATATATATGAATATTTCAAGTCTTTTAATAATAGAATCCAGCAAATAAAAATAATTTCAATTCAAATTCGAACTTTCTGTTCAAGTTTCAAATGGGTAGTTATTTTCAATAACTCCACCTTTGATCAGAATTAACCTTGATGTTTGAACGAAAAAATATCAATAACAAGTTTCAAATAATTATTTAAGTTTTAAAGGAAAAGAACAAAGGATAAAACATCAAAAAGATGCAAAGCAATTCTTTTATGTGATACCAATTTTAAAGTCTATCTTGTCATTAAATCTATATGTTTTGATTGGTTCCAAATAGTTAAGAGTATGATGAATATGATGATGAAAAAGAAAGCTATATAAACAAATAATTCATCGAGAAAAAACCAAGAATATGAGAAATAAATAGAAAATATGAAAATAATGTTTACACTGTAAAAACTTAATTTGTTTTTTAGATAAATATGGAATTTGGTGAAAATGATCCACTTTGGCTCATAAAAAATGAAATCGTAAATTCTAGAAATAGATATATGGAGATTATTAAAAATATGGAAGAAAGAAAACGCTATCTTTTGAACGAGATTAATCAGATTCAAAATGTTGACTTGAAACATGATATCTCCCAAAAATTTAACACAGAGTATAGTAACTTAATTGATGAGTTTTTAGCGGATAAGGGTGAAATTATTCGATTAGCAAATTTGGATGCTCAAAAAATGGAGAATTCGTTTTTGCAAATAGAATCCTCAGAAATAGAAGAATTTAATAGAATAAAGGACACAATTAGCGCTGAATTATGTGTCATTGAAGATTCAATGGCAGAACTTAAAGCTGCTTCAATAAACTCAACGGAGAAAAAAATTCGCACTATGAATCATCAAATTGCTGATTCGAAACAAAAAGAAGGAGAAATTCTCGAAAAAATTAAAAAAATCAAAGCATTCATCCAGAGAAAAAAGGTGATATATAAGAAAAAGACTATACAACCAAATTCTACCAATAATACTCTTTCTCAAAATAAAAGTTATGAGGAAAGAGAGGAGAGAGCGGCGAAACTTAACCAAACACTAATTCAAAACATAAAACATCAAATAAAGAAAGAGCTGAAAAGAAAGGATAGTATTGCTTTATCAATTGAACAAATTCAGAATCAGAGAACAAATGAAAAAGAGTATGTTTGTAGAAGCCTTTTAGAAATTGGAAATGAAGATGATAGAATTCCTACATCAGTGATTCCGAGCCTTGATAAAAAAATTGAGTTCTATGAGTTGCATATTGAGGATTTAAAAATGAGAATAGAATTTGCAAAATCAAATACTAATTTTTAATTTGTATTATCCTTATCAACAGTCTTTAAAGAGATCATATGCTCATAGATTTTCTGTCTCATTTCGTTGATTTGATTCCTTAGAAAACAATCCTGTTGGTTGGAATGTTCTTTTAATCTATTAAACTCGTCAATGTATGCATTTGCTTTTTCTGTCATGAGAAATGTCCTCCCGTTAAGCTCTTCAATAATATATTCCGGAAGTAAATTATCATTTTCGCATGTTCTAATTATTTTATCTGTTGTCATCCTAATATGTTTGTTCAGATACGAATCTGCTTTAGATTTCAGTATCTGATTATTATCTCCAAGCTGTCGTATCATTGACTGATATTTGCGGACGCTCTCATCAGAACAAAATGATGCATTTTCATTAAACATTGATGATACTTTATCTGTCTCATTTTGTGCCATGGCTATATCATCCTTTAACCTCATATATTCAGAATATGTAACTTTTAGATCTTCTTGAATCTCTTCTACAACATTACATCTATCATCTAAGCTTGCCCTCTCAAGCTCTTTCTCCATTTCATTAAGTGTCTCTTGAGCACTTATAATACTATCTTGAAGTTGTGAAATAATACTAGATTCTCCTCTGGATTTGGTATTTGTATCTGATGTAGAAACTGTTTTGTTAATAGCCTTGGTTTTATAGTGAATGGCATCTTTAATCCTATTTAATTGAGTCTTAAGTACTTTTGTTTCATGTTGGATTTGCATATTCTTCACTCTAAGCTCATGAATTGATAAAGGATCTATTTCTTTCTGGTCTTTCTTTTCTCCTGGTGATTCATAATTTCTTCTTTCAGTTTTCGCCTTTTTTTTAAGCAAAGATACTTTTTCTCGAAATTTCTCCACTTTCCTCTTGGATTCTGCAGCATTTCTCTCCGTCTCCAATTTTCGTTTGAGCAATAAATGTTCCTTATTTGGAATTGGATCCATTTAAATCTTAACGAATGATTTACAACCTGGTTTTTATTTCTTCATGTGATTAAAGAGATCACTCACATTAGTGTAGTGGGAAGAGGAATTGTCATCTATGTTGGTATTTTGAATGTCCAAAGATGTTTCTCGGAGTTCAAGCACTTGAGCCATAAACTCAATCGCGGTAATAATCACAGAGACAGGTCTTTTGCTATTGTGTGTTCCTTTAGTAGTCTGTACAAACTTCCTCTGATCCCCATATAGAGTGAAAGCATCAAGGCTTTGTCTTGATCTTATGAAAGTATCACTTTCTGCATGAATGAACATCGCTGGAACACCAGCATTCTTAAGAATAGCGGAAATATCCACATCATTCATGGAAAATCCGCCATTTTTAACAACTGCGGAATCTATAACAGGATAAACAGCTTTCGAAAGTAGCCATAATATCCAACTGTCACCAATGAGATCATTAAGAATCTCCTTCACCGATAAAAAAGGGGAATCTGATATGATTCCGCAAATATCCATATTCATTGATGAGCACCATAAAGCTGTAGTAGCTCCCATTGATCTTCCCCACAAAAACACTTTTCCAATGTCGAATCGGGATCTCAAGAATCCTATAGCACACTCAACATCATCTTTTTCAAAATATCCAAGTCCAATATTTTCGCCATCAGAAAGTCCTGATCCTGATAAATCAATGCAAAGGACTGAAACACCCAAAGGACTACATGAATAGGGCAAAAACATTCCTTCTAATTGAGAACTAGCATTTCCATGAAGATATATCACGCATGGATTGCCTTCTGCTCGTTTTTCAGCTCGAAAAAATGACCCTTTAATATCCATTCCCCGATTATTGGGAAAACATACTGTTTCATTAATTATCTCTGCTCCACTTGATGATATTTGGCTGTAAGGTATTTCATTCAGAGAGTACCGGCATCTGGGAGGCCGATAAACAATCTGTGCAATTTTTGTTCTTACCATAAAAATATGCTGCAATGGGTATTTGTTTGTGGTAATCAAGAAAAGAATACTCTTCTTCAAAGAATGTTAATAAATAATCCTTTTCGAAATATTATCATTTCAAGTCTCAGTTAATAAGTAGAAATAGAATAGGAAAACAACAGAGAATGGATCTCTCATTAGTCCAAAACGATAAGATGCTCTAATCTCGACATATTTGTAGAAGCATCTCTAAATCTAGATAGAATAAATGTATTTTACTCAGATTGAACAAATCCAAAGAATTCAACACGGTATAAAGCTAAATAGTCATTGTTGTTGTCCCAACTCTTACTAATAGATGTGATTCTTATGTACCTGTAATACTTGTAATTAGGTTGAACTGGAATGTTCTTTTGAGAACTAGGATCATTAAAAGCATGATTACTATTCTGGAAATCAGTAGCATCTACTTTGTTATCAATGATTTCGAATGTTGATCCATCTGTTGATCCCTCAACTTTCCATGATTTGACTCTATATCCATCATTCATAGAGTAGGATGTAATCGATACCTTTCTTTGTTTGAAATCAAACTGAATCCATGAATTGGGGAGATTTTGGCTGATCCAGCGATTGCCATCATTCCTCAAAACATTTTTAGGAACTTCATTACTATATCGAATGCTAGATGCTGTTACATCAACATCACTAGAATCAGCCAAATTCCTACCAAGTTTCTTAGATATACCATCAAAGATACCTGAAAACAGATCTGATTTAAATGGGTATTTGTCTGTTTCGTGAGCTTTCTTAATAAAGAGTAATTGATCATTGATAGTTTCAGCTTTGGATTGAATCAACCTTGCATTCTCCACTAACATCAAGTCTTTATCTTGAATCTTTGTTTTCAGCTCTCCTATTGTCTCTTTTGCAGAATTGATCTCTAGTTTCAACTCATGTATGATTTTATCTTGTTCTTTTATCTTGCTATTCATTTCATTTGAGTTTTGTGAATTTCTCTTGATTTCATCTCTCATCGAAGAGAATTCTCTTTGGAATGATGATAGAACATGATTAGTGTTATCATAGATATCATTAGTGTCTTCAATAGACATGATTTGGAGAAATCTATTCAGTTCAGAGAGATCTGAAGGCTTTTGATATTTGATGTTGTTTAGAAGGATTTTAGCACCAGTTCCATGATGCTTCATACATCCAATCAAGAATTGTTCTAAAGAAGATAAAGAGAAAGTCTGATTAGAATGAGCAAAAATGCGACATAATGATGGAAGAGAAACCAAACAGAAGCTCGGATTCTTCAAATATGTTTCGATCTTATAAGTAATTGATCTTTCATATTTGGAGAAATCTATAGTATCACTTTGGTCTTGGTTTTGTATTAGGAGAGAGAGAACTCTCTCAGATGAATCATCATTAAGAAGTTGACAAAGAGAATCACAATGAAGACAATTGCAAATATCATAAACATCACCTGCTTTTTCAACACTTGGATAACTGATTCGATTATGAATCAGATCTAGAAACACTTCAAATGATTCTATAGAATATGATGAATCAAAGTTAAAAACCATTCCACAACTATTCTTGTAGAATTCCCGAAAAACTAAACTATGAAACAACAAACATCCAATATTCACTTCATACTTGTCTCCATTATAAACAACTATTCCATCTTTCTCTTGACAACAAAGACGAAAACGAAAACACTCAACAATTCCAAAATGTGATTCCCATTCTTTCAACAAATTAATAACTCCAATCTGATCATTTCTACCACTAGGAATACATCCTGACACAAGAAAATCAATGAAATGACAAAAAACATCAAAATCACACGAATCACTCAAAACAATCCGATCTTTTGTAAAATAATCATCAACATATCTCTTTAAACACAACAAGACGCTCTTTTCAACGTGTTTTGTCTTATCCTGACACTGAAACACAACTTCTGGCATCAAAAAAATGCCAATACATTCTCAAAAAAAGTCTAAGTCAATGAAGAGGAAAATGAAGCACATTAATATAATTTGGATGTTTAATGATTATTAAAAGCCATTTTTTGGCAATTTGTCTAGGAATGATTATTTTCTTCTAGTTTTTCTTGAGAAATCCCATATTCTACATGATTTTTACAAAATTATCAAGAATTTTAATCATTTTAATCATTTAAAAAATGCTTAATTTGGGTAATGAGGGAAAGTTCGATACACTTTTATGAAGGATATTAGAACAAAAAGGGTTTAGAAGTGAGGATAATGAATATAATCAGAGTAATATCAGATAAGGAAGAACAAAATGGAATCAGACAATGATTCATAGATACCATGAACATTTACGAAAATGAGACCTGCATATAGTGATACTTCAGGTATTGAAAATAAATGAAATGTGGTGAAAATAACAGTCCTATTAGCAATTATTGCCAACATGATTGAATAGTAATAGTATAATCTGAAAATGCAAATTTCTCAGCATGTATTATTTAAAAAGTTCACAAAGTCAATGGAATAAAATTGATCCTGTTTTTATTGAGTATATGAGGGATCCATAATTGCAATAAACTCGGCTTCACTGATTTGGCCATCCTTGTCGGCATCGAACTCATCAATCATAGCTTGCAATTCGTCATCAGTCATATTCTCACCGAGTTCGCGGGCAACTCTACGGAGGTTCTTTATGCTAATTTTTCCAGTGTGATCATCGTCAAAGAGGACAAATGCCTTGCGGATTTCTTCTATGGGATCGCGCTGTGCCATCTTTGCACCAACAATTTCTTGGAAAGCAGCAAAATTGATCGAGCCTGTGTTTTCTGGGTCTTTGGATTCCATAATTTCCAAAATTTCGTTTTTGGAAACATCAAATCCCATGGCTCTGAGAGCAACACGGAGTTCATGTTTATCAATGGTTCCGGTTTTGTCTGAATCAAAAATATCGAAAGCTTCCCTAATTTCAAGTTTCTGGTCTTCTGTAAGTTCAACTTTGGTAACACGGCCACCACGGCGTGCTGTGGATTTAGTCGGCTTTCGGGCTATTGACATGAGGAAAAAATGAATAAACGGTCAGGGGAAAAATTGGCAAACTGTACGATTAAAATTTTACAAATAATCAGGAATTGAAATAAAATTAATGAATGTTGCAGGGAATTCCAGGTTGTTTGGAAGCAAAGGCGCAAACATGCATTTTCTTCGTGAAAACAGCATGATACCTGTTCCAAATTTTGGGGTATTGCCTTCAAGCATGTTTTGCTCAATGGTTGAAAGAAATAGTGGTTTGAGGAATCAGATTCGAGATTTACAAGCATTAATGCAAGAAAATATTGATAATTGGGATAAAATAGCGCCATTGACAGAAGAAATAAGAAGAACAATACATGAGATCGGTTTTGATGAGGAAGAAAAACAATTTATTGAAAAAATGTATCAAGAAATTTCTAAATCTGGGACTCTTCCTGTTTCTGTTAGAAGTTCAGCAAATAAAGAGGATTTGCCAGGACAGTCTTTTGCTGGTTTATATGATTCATATCTGAATCAACAGGGTATCACTGATGTTATTTGTGCAGTTTTGAAATGCTATGCATCTTTATTTAATAATAGGGCTATTCAATACTATATTGGGAATAAAATATCGATAATTGATTCAAGTATGTGCGTGATCATCCAGGAGATGATATCAGGGAAGACTTCAGGAACAGCATTCTCTACAGATATATCAAGTGGAGCCCCATTCGTTCAAATTTCTGCTTCTTATGGATGTGAAGGGGTTGTTTCAGGATATAGTGATTCTGATTCATATATAATATCTCCAAATGGATTCAATGTAATTAAGATCACCATTGCTGAAAAACGATCTCAGTTTGTATCAAGAGTAGGAGAAAGTGGAGTTGAAAGTCACGAAGTTTCTAAAGAAAAGAGGACAGAGCCATGCTTAACAATGGAACAAATGAAAATAATTGCTGAGAACATTAAAAAGTTACAAGAAGCATATGAACCAATATACAATGGTGATATTGATACCGAATTCGTAGTTGATCACCAGGAAAATATTTTCATGCTTCAAATAAGGCCCCTCTATTCTTCAGGAAAGAAATCTATATTAGATATTGATCAATCTTTTGATATTATTAAACTCCCAATCATCGCTAGAGGAATACACTCTGTTCTAGGCGTTGCCACAGGAAATATTAAAATTATTGAAAGTTTTCAAGATTTGGTCTCAAGGAAAATTCGTATCGAAAAGGATGATATTGTGGTTACAAACAGATCGGAGAATGAATGGACACAGTTTTTTGTTGAATTCAAAGGTATTGTTGCTACTGATGGAAGTCCAACATCACATCCGATGCTCATTGCTAGAGAGAAGGGTGTTCCATCACTTGTTGGTGTACCAAGGGCAGTTGACTCATTAAGGATGTATAATGGATGCAAAGCAACAATTGATGGTATCCGACAATGTCTATACTTGGGACATGCTCCTCTCGTTGAAAAGCCTATTTCAACAATTTCAAGATTGTTTGAAGTTGTACAGCCAATGAAAATAAGATCTGAAGAAGATATGCTTGCTGAATTGATTTCCAAAGGAAGGATAATAATTGAAGACGGCGAAAAATGGATGCGTCCAATTCTTTTTAAACTCGATCCAATTCTTCGTGAAATGCATATTAACGCCATACACAGGGATACAGAAACTATAAACAAATGTGGATTAATGCCAAGTATCAAGTTTGAAAGAAAGACCAAGATTATTGATGGGTACATTTACAGTAATTGGATTCACCCAGACGAACTCAATAGGTTGATGTCTCCAATGACACTTGAAAATTCTTTGAGGTTCTTTGATCAGAAACATAGATGCCTGATGCATTATTTAGTTGCATGCAAATCATTTGAGTGCACAATTGAAAGTCTCGATTTATTAAAAGATGCAATGGAAGAATTGCAATCTTATATGGATTTGAGTTACCCAGTAAGGACATATACAGCATACATGACCTACATAATTGCTAATATAGCTGATATTCCTCTGTTTTATCTCGAAGAGTATTGGAACAAGGTTCAATCTAATACTGTAGATGAAGATGAAAACATGAAAATTGCAGCAGCAAATTTATCATCAAGAATTACCAAGTATTCCACCATTGATGAAGTGAGAGAGAAAGACTCTGTTGTTTTCCAAGACATTATTGATTTTTCCAAGGATTTCAAATTGGCATCATCAGAGAATTGGCATGAAGATCTTCTCGTGGACAAAGCTTTCAGTATCATAAAAGACTATGAAGGATACAAACCACATGGTATTGATTCTGAATCATCTGCAAGAACCATTTATTTCCCTGAAATCAAAGAGCTTGAAGATTGGGCAAGACTCACCATAGTCCACAAATCCATTCAGAACACCTCCCACCATGTCCATGTCAGGGGACTATGGTATATCAGAGATAAATTAATACAATTCGGAGAAAAGTTGGTGGCAGAAGGAAAACTCTCAAAACCAACTGACATTCTTAAGATTGAATTAGAACAATTAAGGAAATTCATTAAAAACTAATTTTTATTTGAGGAGGGATTTCAACTTATCAATAGCAGTATTGCTTGTACTTGGTTTCTTTTCTTGATACTGCTGAGGTTGATAGTTGTTAAAACTAGGAGGAGGTGGTGGAGGAGGAAAATTCATTGATGGGGTTGCCATAGAAGGAGTCTGGTTTCCACCACCATCCTCAAAAGATTCAATAATTAACCTTGAGGCATTTATTGGTATTTTACCACTATTTTCAGATGCTAGTTTAGCAGTTCTAATATCGAAAAACTTAACTTTCCATTGATATGGAAAAGAATATGCCTCAATCGACCTAATCTCACCGTAAACTCGAAGGGCATCAGAAATATCATTTTCTTTAATAGGAACTTGTGGACTACCTTTTACAATAACTGTAGCACATGTGGAGTAAGGATCTCTCTTAGATGTCTTTGGAGGTGTGAATGCAAAGTTGGTTCCAATGTTACGGCCACCAAGTTCTTTACCCTGAGCATCTCCAACAGCTCGCTCTGAGTTTCGAATATCAAAATAAGTAATAAATGCAGTGCCTTTTTTGTCAATAGTCAAATATTGGTTGTATATCTCGCCATACTGGGAAGCAAACGAGATAAATTCTTCTTTTGGAAGATTAAAAGGAATATTATAGAAAAAAACAGTGTGTAGCGGATCGTTTATCTTGTTACGATTTCTATTTCCGTCATTCCCACCAACTGTTATCCCAGCTTTTGGACGTTCAACGTTATTTATTGTAACGGTATTTGAAGCGTTGCTCTGAAGAACTCTCGTTAAAGGATTGCTCGCCAGAATTTGCGAGTTGCTTTGGTTATTAATGGGGTTGCTGCGGTTGGAATCCCTCACCAGCTGCATCATTGGGTTACTCATCAAAAAAATGAAAAAACCTCCAAGTTTGAATTTATAACGATTATTCTAGGCCCGAAAGGTCCCATCTGATTGGCTCGACAATTGGGTCAAAAATTTATGAAAGGCAAAAAAGACACCTCTGTGTATAATGATGACGAACCATACCACCATCCTGTTTTGGAGGAGCAGTTAGTTATCAGATTTCCTGCTGATATTGCTGCTCGTCTTTCGAGTGAGATAGATGAAGCCAACTTTCGTGATTTTGAGCTAACGTTTATTGATGAGCGTAAAGCTATTATTAAGATATTTGGCGAGGAGTTGATTGGTGTTCTTTATAACTTGCCAACAATTGTGGAGACTTATCGAACTGTTGATGGGTCACATTTGTATAAATCTGCGGATATTGGAAATATTATTATTGTTAGCCGCCAAGGGAGCGAAGAACAATCAGGGAGAAGAGAATCATATGATGATTTAGTCAATGAGAAGGATAGGAATTCATTTTTATATAAAGATGGATTAACACCCCCAACAAGAGGCATTGTGCTTAAAAGGCAAATCAAGCGCGATAGCTCTCTGAATCAAGAGAGGGATAGTTCGATACAAGGAATTGAGTATTGGGAAATTGTCGAAATTCAGATTCAAGCTTTAATGGCTAAAGACAGGAGGGCCAAGCCTATTGTTCGACACGAATTCTTTGAGGAACCTGATGTTGATCCTATCACATTAGAAAAAGTTTTGCGGAAAAAAGTATCAGAAGAGTTTAAAGGGTACTCTGGGAATGAAATTGATGATATCGAGTTACAAGATTCTCTTCCCCTGATCAATATTCCAAAAGAAATTGTCGGCGAAGAGATAACAGAAGAAGAAGAAATAGATGATGAAAATGTTAAAGGTATTGATCTCGAAGAAGAGAGTCAAGAAGAAGAGGAAAGTTCATCTCCCACAAATATTAATACTACTACAAGTCCAGAGACACCAAAAACTCTTACACAAGAAGAACAAAATGAAAAAGAAGATGAGGATGTAGATGAATATGAAGAGGAGGATGATAATGAGGATAGAAAGAGGGCTGATCTTGAAAGCAAAAGAGATCAAATCATCAATAATATTAAAATTTTGCAAGTGAAACTTGAGAAAGAAACAAATCAAAATGTCATTTCTAAATTGCAGGATACTATTAAGAAACTTAAGGAAACTGTACAAAGTATTAATAAAGAACTTAGTGGCTAATGTATTATACAAATTTATTTATTTCTAAATGATTTTGCATTCTGTTTATACCCAATTTCGTCTTCAAAGTACCAGATCTTGCCATGGTCTTTAATGGAAACCTTTTTCTCACCAATGAAAATCTTTCCTGATGTATTGATTTTAGTTATAACATGAGGCTCTGTAAATTCAGAAGCGACTATTTCTCGTATTTTGCATCCTATCAGTTTTTTTTCAACCAATGAACGCTTATCTTTGTGTTCAAGCTGAGAGGAAAGTACCCATTTAATCTCAAAATGACCAAATTCGACTAGAACAAATTTTGAAAACACAGTTCGACTTGTAGCTGGCTTCCCGTCAATACTAATAACATCATCTCCAGGGATTATGGGGTTATTTGTACTTGAAAGAGGGCAAGAACCAGTAGTATTAATCAAACTAATCTCTCTATAATCCTTAATAACTTCAGTATTATTCAATAGAATAATAGAATACCTCCCATTTTCGATTTTAATTATTGATCCTTCTCCGTTTCCTTTAACATGAACCAAATCAAATACTCGATACACTTCAAAGTATTTTGGTTCAGATTCTTGCATAACATCTGCATCAGTTCGGACAACAACTTTCTTGTCATCAGATGGAACACTGGTATCTACTTTTTGGGACAGACTTTGGATCTTTACTTTCAAAGATTTTTGATTCGGGTATGAAAATGCCCTTGTTGTTGTTGGCATTTTTTCAACAGTAAGGTAATCGTTTAATACTGATTGATCATATCCAAACTCCTTAAAATGTAACCGGAGAGCATTGGAATAGCTTGGTGTTAGCACTATATTAGTGCTTTTTATGCTCCCAATATGTGCTTGAATAATCTGCGATTGGTTCAAATATGTTTTACCATCCCATGATTTATATTGTTCGTTGTCTTTATGAATTAAACATCCCATTTTAATCAGTTTGTCTTCATCAAAAAAGTTGAAGGGGGGATTATAATTGTCACCCAAAACTTGATTAAGTGCCCTTTGACTACATAATCCACGCGAATTTAGTTGATCATAATCAATTCTAGGGGGAATAATTATATCAGCCTCATATTTTGAGCAGTCGATTTTATGAACAAACCCTATTTCATTATTAGATCCTAAAACCTGAACTATAGTTCCTGGACAAAAATGTTGAAATCTCAATAAATTACCAATAAAATATCTATAGCTATTAGCTTCGATAGTCATTGGATTTAAACTTAAACTCGGAAACTTTTCTTTAAAGAATTGAAGAGATTCAGAAATCTCTTTAACTTCGCAAAATAAGGAATGGGGAAATAATGGCATTAATAGAATAGATATTAATGGTGTTTCGACTCTATCCATCAAATACTCCATCATTATGTCAAAAAAATAATTAATTTCATTCGTTTTAAACTGTACTACTATTACGAAATGAGATATCTCCTTATTAAGGATTAATGCATTTTGATATCCATAAATACTTAAATCATCTGCTGGGCAAACTAAGGAATTATTCATTTGTCTCTTTGATTTACAAGTTTATCTGATTCAATTCTTTTGGTTGTGGTTCTGGGATCATTTCTTAAGTTACTTCAACCACTGTTCCGTAATATTTACTCTGACAAGTAGACTTGATGAGGAAATGAAGGGGTTTGTCATGGCTAGAATTCGCTCTCGGGCGCTCGATGAGATTTTGACAATCTTCATTCTGAAGGTTCTTTTTTTTGCCGATAATTTTTTTATCCTTTTTTAGATGCAAAAATATGAACCCAAGTTTCCTTTGGAGGATTTATACGGAAAGATAATGGAAATCCAAAATCAGTACAAAAAAGGTATAAAATTTCCCATAAACTATGAAGAATGGTATTCAATACTTGAAAAAAAGATTAATTTATTTGATACTTTTGAGATTCATGGTCCAATTCTTCAAGACTCTGAAAGCGACTTACCTTGGTATTGGAGGCAGGAAAATGATGTTATAACTATATATTTTCGGGATTTAAACCCAGATGATATATTAGTTGAAAATAATTCAATTCACAGCCCAAGCCTCAATGGAGTTTTATGGTCAGGTGCTGAAGTTTTAAGGAAAGAAAAGAGAAACAATTTTGTTGAGCTGGATTTATTGACAAGTGTTCATTTTCCAGTGTTAGTGAAAGGGTGTCCCAACACTGATGGGCTATCTGCCTTTTATTTAGCACTTTTATCTATTAAGCTTCAAAGAACAGATTACTTTCTCTTATGGGGTTATCGATCAATTGAAAAAGGAGAACATAATGCAATGCATTTTATTGGACGATTTTTGATTTCTGAGCAAAAATATGATGAAGCAATATATGTGTTATCTCTTGCAGTCACTCTTCATCATGATCAAGAGTGTGAATTGTACATAGGATCATTAATATGGAAGAACATCGTAGAATACCCTAATCCAATATTGGCCGAGAATATTCTGTGCAAGTTTGCCAATCTTGGAAATTCAGAGGCCCTTATTAGTCTAAATGAATTTATTGCTTCATTTAGATCCGATTCTGAGCAAAATATTAGAATTCTATATGATTTATCTCAAGGCTTAGACAATAGTGATGTGACTGACATATTAAACGAATCAAAAGAAAGTTTAAGCAAACCAAAATGGGTCGACTATACCATCTCTTTTGCCATTTTTGCTATTACTGTATTTGGAGGGACAAAAATCTATAAATACTTCTCAAAGAAGAGGTAAAATTTTAAATAAACATATTTTTAATGGAAGAAAAAACTGTAAGATCATATGTGGAACATTATTGTTCTATTCAAGAAATACTTCTTAATATCTCTGATAATAATATAATCGATTCTTTCGAATCATTAAACGAGAAAGAGTCCTTTGGCGAATCTAATTTCTCAACTTTTTCTCAGATATTTATTAATACAGCTAGTGTAAAAATATGGAGCCAAAAATCATATATTAACTTAATTAAATTAGTATTTGCAAAGTATCCATTACTTTCTTCTACATTTGTATCATTTGCATTACGTTATAAAGGGTACGGAGAGATTAACGTTTTTTCTATTTTCTTTTTAAGAGCACTTATGAATGAGGGTATTTTAAGTTTTGATGAGATATTCTCTCATATGAAGTTTCCCAATGGGATCATAGTATGTGACACTATTGCATTTTTCCCTGAGTTGTATTACAAAGGGACTTTGCCAAAGAAGGATGTTCCGCCATATCTATTTTATTTTGGAATTCCAGAGTATACAGAGCCAGTAATAAATGGCGAAATGATGGCAACAATAGTGGAATGCCTTAATACTGGGTCAGTTAAGGGTACATTGAAGTACTCGTTAAAATATGATGATATTGACTTATTAAGGGATATCATTGAATCTCCTGAATACCAAAAATCGGATGATACATCGGTAGATTACCTTGACTATTATATGGGTGTTTTTGGATATCGTGTATACATCAAAACTGTTGAGTATGCTTCATTTTATGGTTCATTAAAATGTATTAAGTATTTGGCTTTATCAGATGATTCTTTTCTTCAAAGCGCAATAACAAAAGGTTATTCAGCATGCTCTGATTGTTTGCCTCTCTTTCATATGTACGACAAAGCTCCAAACGAATTCTCATTAATTGTATCTTCAGCATTTATGAAAAACGAATTACTAAACTGGACTCTTGATGAAATCAATGATAACAGTTTAATAGTCAATGATATAACAATAGATACTTTACTTCTTTCCCTGGAGAACTGCAGTCCATTATATGCAGCCTTCCTTTGTAATAGTGTTGTTGGCTTTTTATATATGTTTGATCGTATAAATGGAAACGGAACTCTAAGCGAAAGACTTTTTAATACACTCACTGGAGATATTGACCATTTTAACTGGCCGCTTGTTTTAATGGCATCCGATTTACTTGACAAGACAGTGGATTTAGAATATCTCTTAATTAAATGCATTGAAAGGAACATTTATGAACCAGTCTATTATTTAATCCAAAAACAACCAGAACTGATTAATGTGAAATATAGGGGAAGAACCATTTTGGAGAAATCAATCGAATTCAAAAAAGATTACTTATTTGAGTATCTTTTCCCTAAATCTTCCAAAGAAGATCCATACAGATTATCGAAACAAGCAATTCAATGGGATAAACCAAACATTCTGAAAAAAGTAATTAACCATCCTCAATATTCCCAAGTCTTCAATTCTATTGTATTAGGAGATTTAACAATGGTATCTATTGAGTTTAGGAATCAAAATTGCCTAAAAGTATTTTTTGAAAGAGATGTTTCTTTCACTTATTCTGGTAAATATAATACAACCCCGCTTAATTATGCAGTTCAGGTTGGAGAAGTGGAAATTGTAAAATTACTTATAAATCATAAAGGAGTTGATGCTAATTTAGCAGATGGCTATATTTTGTATACTATTATGGTCGTACCCCTTTAGGTATTGCTGTGGAAATGAATCATTTAATAATTGTTAAAGAGTTGGGTTTAACCAACAGAATAAAAGCATCGCCTCATAAAGACAAAAATATTATCAGCTATGCCATAGCATCAGGAAGCATTGAAATGATGAAAACAATTGTTAAATTCTGGAACATTGATTGGAATGAGACAGATATTGTTTATAAGGTTTTTTTAATATTCTTAGAACTCCTCTTCACCAAGCTATAATACAAATGAATATCGAAATGGTAAAGTTAATATTACAATATTGTAAGAATAACAATGAAATTAAGGATTACCAAAATTTATCAGCATTGGATTACGCAATAAAGTTAAATGACCATATTGCCATTTCTTTATTGAAAAACTAATCTTATATTGTAATACGGATTATTAAAGAAAAGTTTTTTCTTTCTATTCTATACAGGCCATTATCTCATTTTGAAGAGTTTTAAATTGTACAACATTTAGAATACCATTTTTATAAGAAAGATCAAGTTTGGCTTGCAACAAGTTAAAAAGTTTAACACTGCAGGTTTTGGGATGAATACAAAAATCTAAAATTTCTTGGCAGTGAGCTAATGCAATAAGAAAATCATCTTCACAATCAAATTTCTCATGTTCAAGAATCTCATAAAAAATTGGAAGGCAATACTTTTGCATGATTTTGATCACCATATCCTCATCACCATCATCATCATCCCAAAACCATCCATTACGAATCCAATTCATTTCTATTAGCGGATATCGATGAAGAAAAGAGAATTCCTTTGTTTCTCTGGATGCAAAGAATGATGCAATACTCTCGAAAGTATTTCCAATTCCACATTGCTTATATAGAATTGGATCAACAAGTTTCAGGACTCTGATCATATTAATTGCCGTAGAAAGTGATAAAAACTCTGGTTTGATCTCATTTTTCATTGAGGAGTTATAGTTATCTATCATATCAATCAATTCGGAAAAAAAAACTCGACTTTCCCAAATAACTTGCAATGCCTCTTTTCCAAGGGTGTTATCATATTGTTGAAATTTTTCAAGTGTTAGTTGAAGCTTATTTTGACACTCGGCGATTTCCTTTTCAACAGTCGAATCTGATGAGTCAATACCATTGATTATTGCACTTTTAAGTTCAGAAAAATAGTTCCTAATATCATCATGCTCTTCAATTGTAGTGTCATCATCTACAACAATAACTTGGGATGAGATTTGAGGAATCGCGTCAAAACTTGGTTTTTTGAAACTTAAAAAATTGTTTTTATGTTCAACTGCAACACTAATCGTTTGATCAGATGGATCTGTTAATAATAAATTAACTTGCTTCGATGTTGGGCTCATTTTATTAATTCTTTGTTTCATAATTTCTCTGGGATATCAAAGGGATATATCCCATTTGTAAAATGGATCCATTTTTACAAACATATTTTTAGGAATAGTTATACCTGTCGGTATTACTTGAGGAAATAATTCTAAAAATAATCACTATCAGAATCAATAATTCCTTCATTGCTTTCCTCATTGTCATCTAGGTCATTGTTTTCTTGCTGGGGTGGCAAAGGTGGACTATCGATTATTGCTTGGATAGTAGAAACAGGGTCGCTATTTTCAATTTGGATGCTAATATTATCATCTTCATCTTCAGTGACAAAGGATATTGATTCCTCTTCTTTGGGCTTAGAATCTTCATAGGATATTTGTGGTTCTTCAATTATTGAGGTAGATTCGATCACTTCGGCTTTGATTTGTGTTTCAACTGTATTAATTGGCATTTCTTCTTGCTTGCTTGTCTCGTTTATACTACTTTTCTCTTTAGGATCAGTGCTCTCAAAGGTCACTCTGTTTGTTGGTGGCTTTTCATTCGTTTTTATTGATTTTTCTGCTTTAACAATAGGTTTCTTACTAGTAACTGTTACTGTTTTAGAATTTGATTTGGCCATTCCACTTAAGAGGCCCTGTCCCTTTTTAAATTGAATCCCGGATCGAACTGAATGTTCTGCAATCGATTCTTTTGTGGGTTTTTGGTTTTTATTTGTTGGTATCATTGCGCAATGGGGGATTTTTGGCTCTACTTTTTTCTTGATTTTCGGTTCTTCAATGATTACAGGTTTATTATCTCCACTAAAAAGCCTTGTATTTGGATATGATACTGTATTTTGAGCCTTGATCATTTTATCAATAACCTTATGCATATCAATCACAGTTTTTTCAATATCTGAGCATTTTAGCGAAGCTTTATTAGTAGAATTAATACTTTTGAATGTTTTCCCTGAGTTTTCTCCAATACTTTGTTCACTATTGTTCACAAAAAGACGCGTGGACAAATCCATGTAACATCCAACGTTTCCACTTGTTGATCTCAGTTCTATTTCGAACGATGACAAATCAACATCCCCTGTTGATATTGATTTTTGGATCTTATTCCGTAATGGATAGGAGAAAGCATATGTTATGCAATCAAGAATTAGCTTGATTACTATGACAGCATTTTCAAAAGAATTCTCGCTATAGTTAAGCTTAAAATAACTAGAAAACTTAAAATTGTTGGATTGTTCAATATAACCTAAACACTTATTGTGATGTCCAGTTATCTCAATGTAAAAGCAGCCATTTTCTAGATTTTCTACATTTCCCCGTATGTTCCTTAAACAAGCTGATATTAGAAAGAAAAAATACTTTCAAGATCAACACATATAGACATTAAAACTTAAACAACAGTTTATTATATACGATTATATAAACTCTATGAACATAAATCCTTGATCAATGATGGAAAACCTGGAATATCTATTGCCTTCTTTCTATCATTTAATGACAAATCGCGAACCAATTTAGATGCGCTCAATAGTAGAGCCTCTTGAGAGCTGGCTTTACATATTAGTATTACTTCAGCTGTACTATTAAGGGCGGATTTCATTAATTTTGGTTTGTTGATTGCCTTCTTTAAAAAGCTCATACAGGCTATCTGGAGTTTGGAGATTTCGGGATAGCGAGGAATAAGATAGGCAACAGATGTTGGAACTTGAAGAGCTTCAAAAGATGATATAAGTGTTGCGTCTTCAATCATTTTGGTTAAAAGCTTTACAATACTCACACCAGTGGATCTAGATACTTTATTATGATCATATAGCACCGAAACAATGCTTTCAAAGTATTGCCTCATATGCTTTGAAGTGTCGTTGCAATATAACTCCTTCAATGCTTCCCATTTGGAATCTTCAGATGAGGGAGGTAAGTTAGAGTATGATGAAATCATACTCACAAACTGGATTGGGTTAGAAATAATAGGGTGCTTTTGGTTGAATAAAGCACATACCAGTTGAAAACCTTTGGAAACGAGTTTGGAAACATCATCTTCATCTTTTAATTGAGATAAAAAAGAAAATCCCATTAGTTCGCTTAAAAGAATGGTAGCAAACTGAACTTGAGTCAACCATGAATGGATTATTGTGCTTTCAGATCGAATCAAATTAGAAAAAAATGAAAATACTCTATATGAATAAAGACAATTAAGAAATTGGAGGAGAAACCCACAGGTCTCAATGAATGCAGGATCATTATTAATTGCCTTTTCAGTTAATTCAATTAGTTTATTCAAAGAAGAAGTATCAACCTTTCCGTTAGAAAGAATTAAATAAGCGATCCTGTTCAGAATTTGTGTTTGATAAAAATCTTTCATTAGATTTGGTATATTATCAACAATTTTTATAAAAAATCCATTTTTTATAGTAGTATCCTCGGAAAAGAAACATAAAAACATCGCCTTTTCGAACGAACTAAGCATATCGTAACATGTCTGATTGAAATCAGACTGCCGAATGCACTCAGACGAAAGACATTCATAACTATAAAACTCTGTTGGAAAATTTATTCTTGAACACACCGAGAAATTCTCGAGTTCCATACAATAAAGTTTTGATCAGAACGGATCAATTTGTTTACAGGTCCGATATAATGATCGCTATTTGGTAAAAAGCCTTGATAAAAACCCTTCTTTTTGAGCCCTTGATTCCACCCTCTTTGACTTTGGTATCCTCCCTAATGAAATAGTCATTGCCTTCTTTCTAGTTGCCCTCTTATCAGCTGTGCCATCTGGCCAGAACGCCTCAAGAAATTCTGGTGAACAATTCTGCTTGGATGATTCATCCATAAGCTGTCTCATTAGAAATGACTTAGATATCATAACGTCGTAGTTATGAGATTGTTGTGAAACTCTAAGGTTCCATTCCTCGCATATTGAGGAAAATGAAGTATTCTTCATATCGAAAAAAGCTGCTATGAGCGTAATGACTAAATGATGAATCTCTTGAGACACAAATGCGGCGGGAAAAGCGGGCTTACTATGCTTACAAAAAGATGAGATAACATTTTGGAATCCACTAAATACTTCAATTACTTCATCTGAGTAGACCGGCGCTTTTTTGCATGCCATATATGGTTCATCCACATTAAACACAACGTCTGACGGGCTTCGAATTTTTTCTAAATCAGAAAGAAATGAAGAATGCACTCCGATGATAAGAGAGCCTTCACTGGTTAGAGTGTCCAATCCTGATTGCGTTAAAAGCGGTATTACCTTCCCTTTTAGATTTAGTGGATCCATAAGAGACAGAATTGAGAAAACAGCAGAAGAAAGAAGACTAAAACTGGAAGAAACAACATAAATTCGAGAATCCAGTAGTAATGTAGTAATAAGTTGTGGAATGTAGTATGGTGGAAAATTGGATAAGAAAAATCGCTGCATCTGGGCGATTTCTGATTTGTTTGAGAGGTTAATAATTGAAGGAAAATCTGGGATTGCCAAAGAATAGACCACATCATATGAAGATTTAAGGAATGGTTCTGTTTGAAAAATTTTAAGCTGGTTTTCATCATATGGCCGAGATAATGAAAAAAATATCTGATAAAATACTCTTGGATGATAGAATTCCGAAATAAACACAACTGCTGTACTTTTCTCAGATGGATTTTGAATTACAAACGAATATAGTTGTTCGCCGCTTTCTGATACATATATTGAACAATGAACACTTGGATTTGATGGAAGAGTATGCCCGTTTGGAATCACAAAAGCAATATCATATAAATTATTTAAAATATATCCAGGAACTTCTGATTCTAAAGGATATTTGTATACAATACTAGCATCTCCCGAACACTTTGATTTAATGACAAAAAAATACCGATAGAGAAGAGAGTTCTCGGATTCTCTAAACTTGAGCATTATAAAAAGTGGTTGACAATAACTGTGTCATATGTGGTTTACTCAAACATGGTGTTAATCAAGTCTGAAAGGTCACCCCATTTTTCCATTACGCTATTTAGTCTTTCTGGGACAGCATTTAATTTATTATCAAAAATTGACCTTCCAATTCTTGCAGATGCTTGTGTAGCAATAAAGAGTTTCCGAGATTCTGGACTTTTTTTGGATTCAAGAATTACCTTTTCAATTGCTTTTACAATTTGGTTATCACGAACAATACATTCCCATTGATAGTTCAGGGATTCTTGATTTAATTTTTCATTTGCTGCCATTGCTTCTTTCATTAAATTAATAAGTTCTTTTGAGAACGATTCGCAATATTTCATGTTCGTTTTTGCATATTCTATTATTGTTTGTTTATTCTGTTTCATTCTATTTTCATTTTCTTTCTTTTCATTTTCCAAAGAACTGATCTGAAACTTCGCTTGCTTAAGTTCTTTTTCAATTGTATTTTTCTCAAGAAGGATTTGATTCTTTTCCATCTCTAATTCATTAATCATCTGGATTTTCAAGTTGTTTTCTTCGCATTTCGTTTCATACATTTTTTGGGTCTTAACACATTCTTCTTTTAAAACCTCAACATTTTCCAATAATTCACGTACTTGTGCAGAATTTCCTCTGCCAGCTGAAGATTCAATTCGATGAAATACCCTTGATTGTATTACTTCTCTCATAAGCACGGAAATTTGATTCTTTAAGTCACTATTTTCGGAATTTAAGACCGATATATCTATTGGATTGTTATAAAAGTATGGAGTTGGAGAATTTTCCCTTGGATGATCAAAAATCGTTACATTTCTCTCAATTCGCATTTTTTTCTTTGGAATTTTCTTATTATTCTTGGGTTTAGGAGATTTTTTGACCTTTTTCGGCATATCTTTTTCGTTTGGAATATCATCTGGAGATGGTTGCTCGGGATCCATTTTTTGTCTTTTTTTAAATTTTTTTAACTCACTTTTCATACTAAAAAATGACAATTTAGACAGATATGAGGTTCATATTCTACCATATAGTATTATTTTTTTAGATTTATATTATGCTAAATGATCAAAAAATTGAGTCAATTATTACCCAGTATTTTTTGCAATTAACTATCGGATGTGATAAGGTATTATGTGATCAAGTAGAGTGTTGCTCTTGTCCAAAGTTTTCTCATAAAGGTTTATCAAATACCGAATATGCTTTGAAAGCAGTTCAATTAGCCATTTGTCACCCAATGAATCCTCGTTTATGCGGCGTAAAAAGTCCATATAAACTTAATGATTTGATTAAACGGAATGTTGATCTCTGCAATAGGACAATTTTTAGAATGATTAGAGGACAAATTTTTTCTGAACAACTCGAAATGATAAGATGCTTAATATATAGTGTTTTAACTTCGGAGAATTCATTTCCGTTTTTTTTAATGGATGAGGGTCTAACAATCAAATCAATAGCACTTGATCCATCATTAATTAAAGAATTTGTTCACTATTACCACAAAAATCACTCATTTTTTGTTTCAACTGTTTCACAATTTCATTCAATGGTTGTTAGGTTGATTTCCACAGATCCAGATACAGTGTATCATGTTAGAGGACTGCTTTTAGTTTTTTTATTTGATATGTTTTTTCATTCATCAAATTTTTTTGAGTCATTTCTCCCATTTCTAAATCATATATTGTCTTTGCCTCCGCAATCTATGAATCTCTTCTCTCAATCATTACAACAAAATCAGAGTCTCCTCAAGCAAGCAGTTACCTTTGTTCAATCCCAGCTTTCAATGTTTATAATGACTCAAAAAAATGTTCGTAGAGCTCACAAAGATATGGCAACTGTTTTAAAGACACTATCATTGCTTAAGCAAATATCTGGTGATTCTCTTAGTCCATACCCATCGAGTTTGTTTTCTAACACATTACTATCTAATAGATTACATTTTCATTATGAATTTGAAAAGTTCGGTATGCAAAAGTTTAGCTATTTAAGTTTTCCGTGCGCTTTAACATTGAAGTTTAAGCATCAGGTTCTTAGGTGTGCCCAAGAAAATAGACAAAATGCAATGGCTGCAAGATCTGCGATTGAAGAAGGTATTTTGCAAGGAAGAGCCTTACAAATAGGTTTTTTATATAATATTTTGGAAATTAGAAGAGATCGCTTAATGGAAGATTCAATAAGAAAAATACCTTTAATGACACCTGATAATTTGTCTAAAAAATTAATGGTTGTATTTCAAAATGAGCAAGGTATTGATCAGGGAGGCGTTTCAAGAGAATTTTTTTATTTGCTAATTAATCAAATATTTTCTCCAGATTATGGCTTATTTCAGTTAATACATGGTAATTATTACTGGTTTTCTTTTACGCCTTTAGAAAATCCAATATCTTATGTTATGCTTGGCACAGTAATTTCTTTGGCTATATATAACAATGTAATTCTTCCAATAAGGTTTCCCCTTTTGTTATATAAGAAAATACTTAATAAGAAAATTGTTTTAAATGATTTGAACGAAATTGATAGTGAGTTTGTGAAGAGTATATATCAAATAATGGACATGATTGATAATGGTGATGATATTTCCGAAATTGGGCTAGTTTTCTCCACTACTATTGATTCGTTTGGAAAAAAGATTGAAATACCGCTCATTAAAAACGGAAGTTCAATACCTGTAACAAATTCTAATATTAAGCAGTACATAGATGCATATATCGATTTTTATTCGAATATAGTTGTTTCCATTCAGTATGAAGCATTTATGAAAGGATTCATGAAAATTTCGATTAGTCAGCTATTTTATATATTCTCTCCAGATGAATTAGATATATTGGTAAGCGGAGAAGAAGTTCTTGATTGGGATGCCTTGAAGAAAATGGCAAAGTACTCTGACGGATATACAGAATCTTCCCCGCAAGTTATCTGGTTTTGGGAAATATTTAAGGAAATGTCTCAATCGGAAAAGAAAGCATTTTTAAGATTTGCAACTGGAAGTGATAAGGCACCTGTCGGAGGGCTAGGTGAAATCGTACTTGTTATTCAAAAAATTAACAATCCACAAATGCTTCCTGTATCACACACATGTTTTAATACCTTTTCTTTGCCAACATACACAAAGAAGACCATAATGAAGCAAAAAATACTCCAAGCAATAGAGCACTCAGAGGGATTTGGATTAGTTTAAAGCCTTTTATTGTCTGAAAGGAATTTTTCATCCATAATAGTTAAAGGAATCGAAACTTTTGGTAGATTTAGCGGTAAATCGGGTACCTTTTCGACGTTTAAAACATAATTACCATATTTCAAACAATGAAGTACTCTGACAGCGTTTTCCGCATCTTCTTGTGTTTCAAATTGTATTAAACCTATTCTATTTCTTATTTCTACCTGTCTTACAAATCCTTTAGTTCGACAAAGTTCAAATAGATCTCTTTCTGTGATTTCAGCAAAATCAACTCCAGTTATTGATATTGTTCTCGAGTTATAAGGCTTTCTCCCATCAAATGAACGATGAAAATCTTTTGCTGGCCGAAATGGCGCTTCATTCTCCCTGAAATTCTCGCGAACTGGAGGAGGCCGAGGACGGTTGGGTGATTTTTTAATTGAAACACTGCAATTTTGTCCATTAATCGTCATCCCATTATACATTGCAACAAAAGACTCTGCTATCTTCCAATCATTAAAATCCAAAAAACAATAATTATCAAAAACGGTGAATTTAACTATCGAATCAAATCCTTTGCTACAAAAATGTTCATTCATTAATTCGGGCTTGTTAAACAATGGCTGGAAAACAACTTGAGTGGTATTCATATTTTTGGAGGTTTATCTTCTAGAAAGGGAGAGAATGAGCAACAACACGAGAATTAGATGAGAAACACATTAATTAATTTTTATTTACATTTTGTTCGGTCGCACGAATGTTGAGTCTATTCCAGATGCTTGTTCTTTCTCTTGATCAAGAGCCCCATAGCTTATCCAAATTTATGGTGAATTGGAGAGCCAATTACATGTATACTAATGGACAATATGGAGATAATTTCACAAAAAGTTTTTTCAAGGTTAGGAAGTTCAAACTTAATAATGGAACAATTGGGATCGATATTGAAATGGATTTATCCAAAAAATCTTTCAGTTACCAATTTCAGTTTTCGGATGAATTGGTCTCGGTTTTTAATGAAAATTCCGAGCTTGTTCTTCCAATAAACTACCACTTTTATGATGATAACACAATTTCCTTGCATGGTGTTTATCAATCTCAGTTTAATGTTGTTGGAATATTATCTCTATCCAACCCATCACAAATCACTTTTAGCTCTAGAGTTTCTGATGAGGTATATATTGTTCAACTAATAGCACCTGTTAAATTAACATTCACAGATTACTTTGTTAAGCTCTCTCCTGCTTTTGCAATTGTCTTTTTCATGGGATTTGGTAGATACTACAGAAGCAGATTCTGGAAGCAGTTTAACCAAATGAATACAAGAACTCTTCAAAGAGCTATCAATGAAGCTAAATAAATGGAAATGTTTCCCATTTTAATGAATGTTTATAATGATCTGGACAAAATTCTTAAAGAAAGACTTTTTGGATCTTTTTTGGAATATGCACTATTTCAAGATCAATCACTCGAATTAAACTATGATTATTATTCTTTGCTTCGTTCAGATTGCTTTAAACAGATTAATTCTGATTTTGTTGATGTTCATGACTTATTTACGAAAGGTAATTCAGTGTTTAATCTTGAAATGGATATTGGAATAGATGGGGCCAAGAAAATGCTTTTAGATCTGATTCCAAAAGAAATGACACAGTTTCGGAACTCTATTCTTAAAAAGGACTTTAATTGGAAAGAAATCAATGCTATGTTTTTTACAATGTTATATTTCAGTATACTCAAAGAAGAAAATGAAAAAATTGGGGAATACCGTCCTGCAACCCTTATTTCTAATAGAGGTACACACAACATCCCAAAAGAGAAAAAAACACCGGAATTATCAGGAATTCCATTGGTCCGTGGGCCTAAAAGCAACAATCAATCAGAGATTATTCATAAAATAAAGAATAAGCAGTATCAGATTGGTGCTATTAAGAATGAAATCTTGCAATTAGAGCAAATGATTGAACGTGTGCAAAAGGATCTCTCTAGCAAAGAGCAACCAGTTGTTAAAGCTGTTAAAGTTGATATGTCTGAACTTCGAAGGATGAAAAGCGAAGCTAATAGTATCACCAGGGATCTGATATCCGAGAAAAAGAAGCATCGTGAAATGAAATCAAAAGTGTAAATATGTGTGCGTTTTATTGGATTTTCTTGTTCATATAGACTTCAAAAACTATGTATCCAAATACCAGAGCAGATATAATAACAAATACCCAGGTAGAACTAGAAAACTTATCATTTTCAAGCTCGGAAATGAATTCATTAAGTTCAAAAACCAGTTTTTCGAGCAAAGTTGTATCAATTCGGTTTTTATTATCTTCCATTTTCAGGAAAACCTTTTCTTGGTACAAAAAAATATCTTTTGCTACACTCTCCAAAGCATTATGCAATTCCTCACTGTTTTTGGTTTTGAAGATTTGACAATTGTCGTCAATATCTTTAATTACCATTATTAATCGAGATAATTGTGCAATGTTATTATCATTAATATATTCTTGAATAAAATTAATATGATTCTTTATTGCCGCAATTGTTACAGTGATTGAGGGTCTAGTTTTTATTGGCTCCATTTACAAATCTGGATTTCAATCAACTGAAGGCCACCTAAAGGTGTTTGATGAGAGCAAATCCCAAGGTATGAATGGCACTAATGAGTCTTTTTGCATTAATCTTTTAGATATAATAGGATATTCGATTGATAGATCAATAGGTCTTTTAATGATTAAAGGTATCTCTTCATCTGATAGAACATATATCTCACAAAAATGATGATTTCCAAATATAACATTCCTATTAATTAGTATCTTTTCGATAAAAACAACTTTTTTTTGAATTGTTGGAAGATCTGTTTCATTAATCTCATGATGATACATCAAAACATTAGCGAACATTTTAGATATATTACTAACAGACATCTTATTTTCATCCGAATGCGATATAATTTCATCTAAAAACTCAAATAATAGGAATATTGATTCATATAATGGTTTCGAAAAACTTGAGAACCATGTTTTAACTTTGTGAATAAAAACTTCATCTTCGCAAGTCGCCGCTTTTATCATTTCAAAAAACAAAAAATCGGGAAATAGAGGCCTTTTCTGTAAATTATCTTGAAAATAGCACTTTAGCGTACATGCAACAACATCAACATCAAATCTGCTCCAATCATTCACTTTTCCCTGATCCAATTGGTTCTTGAGTTCTTTTATAAGAAGCTTTGATCCATTAAGTCGAAAAACACCTTCATGCGATTTCGAACCATTTTTTCGCATCTGCTGTATTAAATCGTATAAAATAAATGATACTTTCCCCCCGAATCCATCAAATGACCGAGAAAAAAACCTGGGATGAGCCTTCATATTGTGTCGGTTTTTTGATTAAAACATTACGCGTTTTGGGTTCTTTTTTGATCTCTTTCCATGGCTAGTAGTTCTTATATGTGCATTGGTGTATATTCAATTGCCTGATTTAAGTAGTTTAAAACGCAATGCTTTTGTAACTCTTACTACTCCTTCTTTTGCGATGGGAGCAATTGTCCTTGGCCATACACTTAGAGTTCATCATGGTGATAGTTTTGAGTTAATATGCTTGGTTACACCGGATGTGAATCAAACATGGAGGCGGATATTAAAGCAATGGTGGACAGTTGTCGAAGTACATCCATATAAACCAATGAAGCATTTTAGGAGATCATGGGCCAAGCTTGCTCTTTGGAATTTAACAAATTTCAATAAGATTATTTACCTTGATTCTGATATGTTAGTTTTAGGATCAATCGATGGGTTGTTTTCGTATCCTCAACTATCTTGCGTTTCTGATCCTAATCCACCTCAGATATGCAATACAGGGCTCATGGTTATAGAACCTAACAGAGTCTTTTTTTCCAAGATTGACAAACTTGCGCGAATTGATCAAGTACGATATGCAATTGGCGACCAGGGATCTATCAATGCGTTTTTCCGTGATTTCACACCTCTTCCCCCTGCCTATAATGCAATGAGGGTTGAATCAAAGAGTTTTGCCAGACTCATGGATACACAGTCCGCCAAAGTGATCCATTTTGTTTGCAAAAAACCATGGAAATGTGGGAGAGATCAGTTTTGTGGCTGTGGGCATCCATATTTGAACGAGCAATGGTGGTATACATTCGACGAGGCTTGCACCAATAAAACTTGTATGGAATCCTGGGATGAACCCAAGAACGATAAATAAAGTATTCATTATTTCTGAAAATCGGTTACGTTTACAAAACCGCTCTCATTTACTGGCCATGCTTTCTTTCTTTTATGTTTTTGGGTTATCTGCATTATCTTGCCAACTTCTCTACGATAAAGAAGGTTGTGCTGTATGCGTAACTCACTATGCAGATCGCCAATGTGGTTGGTGTAGCACATCTAACACTTGCTTGCCTTATTCAGAGAATGATAAGTGTCCAAATCATTTTTATTATGGACCAAAAGCAAATTGTTCGAGCGAAAATCCTGAACCATACACTCCCACCCCAGCCCCAACCCCATCTCCCACACCGTTACCACATCAATGCGAGATGTACACATCAGAAGGATGTAATGTTTGTACTGGTCACTATGCTGATAGAAACTGTGGCTGGTGCGCTGAGACCGGAAAATGTGAATATTCTAACACCTCTGTTTGCAATAAGCAATCTTTCTACTATGGAGACAATGCCAAGTGTGGAAAGCCAATCCCAACACCAACCCCAACTCCATGGCCACGCTACGAAGCTAATGCTACTTTCTGCTATTCACTCACTGATTCATGGTGCAGCAAGTGCGTTTCTACCAATAAAGATATGAAGTGCGTGTGGTGCCATGAGACCCGCGAGTGCGTCATGGGCGACTCATATGGTCCATTCTTTGGCACATGCAAGGGCAAATTCTCATTCGAAGATGATAATCAATGTAAGGGAATTGCCTCAAAGAATACAATTTACACAGTACGTATTGTTGTTGGAATAATTATCACTGCAATCACCGTTTTCTCAATTCTTGGCTGCTATAAGGCAATCAAGACCCCTAGCGAACCAGTTGGTTACGACAATATCCACTAAATCTAATCAATCATAAACTTCTTAATTTTTCTTTGCTTCAGTAAAGTAAATTTTTGAGTTGCTGTGTTTGGTCCGTTCTTTGCAATGAAGAGTGTTCAAGTCTTCGGAAGAAAAAAGACAGCTACAGCTGTTGCATACTGCTGTGAGGGTACAGGTTTAATCAAGCTTAATGGTTCACCAGTCGATCAAGTTTCCAGTCAAACACTTAAATCCAAGATTATGGAGCCATTAGACATTATTGGCCAACAACAATGGGCAAACCTTGATATCCGCCTCCGTGTTAGTGGTGGTGGACACGTTTCCCAAATTTATGCTATCCGCCAGGCTATCGCTAAGGCTATTGTTGCTTATCACCAGAAGTACGTTGATGAAAGTTCAAAGACAGCTATTAAGTCAGCCCTTCTTGAATACGACCGCACACTTCTTGTTGCTGATCCACGTCGCATGGAACCAAAGAAGTTTGGTGGTCAAGGTGCCCGTGTCAGAAGGCAAATGTCTTACCGTTAAAAGGCTACATAAGTGATTTAGTTTTTTTAAAAACCAATGAAGTTCCTGAAATTGGTGCTCTCTGATAGTCTAAGGAGGAAACTATTTTCTCCCTCATATGCAATTGAGTAATATGATGATTTGGATGAATCAAGGCCAATTCCAGCTGAGATATTGTTATAAGTCCTATTTAATGCAAATTTCATCCCAACTTTATCATATGAATTAACTCCAATTTGAAAACCGATGTCGAATCCAATTAGATTTGACTTGGCTGCAAGAATAACTGTTTCGTCTCTTATCGAGTACATCAATGAACCTGATCCAAGATTATGGTTTAGCATTGCAGCCATATGAATATCTGCCATTTTCGAAATCAAAGAATAATGAACACCTAGAGTGAGGTTTGGATTTGCTTTTATGCATGAGGTTATCATAAATCCATCTTTCTGCAAGTTAAGATCAAATTTATGCTCTTTGAATCTAAGGCTCAAATCAGATGAGATGATTGATGAGTAATTAAACCTAAATTCTGCAAAAACATCTTTGATTTGCTTAGATATTGATGTTCTCAGTGATGATACACCGCTTTCTCTTGCAAAAACCGAAGTTTGTTCGAAATTGAACCATTTAAATGCTTCGTTATAATTGATTTCGATCTGCTTGAGTAAACCTTGATCAATAGTTATCCCGATTTTTGTTTTAAATGCTGATAAATCTGGTTTTAGAATAACATTGTAATCACGAACCGTTTGAATTTTGATTTGAAAAGGGCATACTGGGAATTTCAACTCAACAAAATTACTTACTTTCTCAGAATCAAATTTTAATTCTGCAGCTGGCAAAGACACGTTGAGTTCCTCTCGTGCTGTCATCTTATGAAGCCACTTTGTATCATTAGAGTAAGTGGTGAAAAACATTTACAATTCTCTGTCACTTTTATTTTTCTTGATTATTCAATATTGATAAAAACACTTCTGAAAAGCCAATAACACCTTAAAATTACACCTGGTTTCATGGAGAGTGCTCGTCCATCAACATTAAATCAGGCACCATTTTTTGTGTTCTATGATGATATGGGAAAATTGATCCTAATATATATGTCATTAATTTCTCAGGCATTCAACCATTTATAGTATTATCAGAATACATATGGATTGGGAATGTAATCATCATAGTTATTTCTATTGTGATCTTTCTTTCCTTCTTTCACTTCTCGATTGTTTCTTTTATCAGTTGATGAAGAAGAACTATCATTCTTTTTCTTTTGGGTTCCAAAGTTGTAAGATAAGATCATCAACAAACCAACTGTTGAATAAATGAATACTGAATTTGATTTGTTTTCGACAACACTATTCTTTGTATTCTTTTTTGTTTTTGATGGTGTTCTTTCAACGAAATCCGCTGGAAAAGATCTTTGATTTGTTCTTTCGGGAGGATGGGTATCAAATGGAGTATGAATGGGGAAGAGAGATCGAGGTGGAGTTGGTTTTTTAGGACTTTGTTCTCCAAATGATCGATATGGAGTAGGTTTCGGTGTTGTTATTACATACAATGTTCTCGTTGGGAGAAGTTCAGTAACTGGATACAGTGCATTACAGTAGTATGATTTAAAGTGCCTAATTTGATAGGTCATTACACTTGAAAGAGTATTGAATGATGCTGTAAGTTTTTTTTGTGTAGAGATTGAGTTAGATGAATGATAAATATAAGAAAAAGTAACAACAAGAGAACCATCCCAAACATAAAAAAGAAAATTCATATTATTCTGTAAACAGCAATACTTCATCATTTTTTGTCCTTCTCCATAGCAATAAACAACTCCAATTTTTGGACTGTCGTTATGAACAATGTTAGAATATGCCATAAATATTGATCCTGAGTTATATGTATGGAAGGTAATGCAAATGCCATCAAAAACCTTGTTGTTTGAGAAGGTGCAATATAAACTTGTGAATACTGATGGAGAAGAGATTCCAATACCTGAACCGTGATGAGCATTGTTCATTGAACTGTTTGTGTTTTCAACTTTCTGATTACCATAATCAATGTAAATAGAACAAACTCCATATGATATTGGATAGGAATTTGAAATTGATACATACTCCAAAAGATTCACCTTCGTAGCAACAAGATCAGCAAAAAAACATGAAGAAGCAGAGCATCTATATGAGCATATCATTCTGAGACAAGAATTAACAGAGTTGAAGAGAATTGCTCCTCCTTTATAGGAACAAGCACAGTTATAAAACATTGAATAATTGACATTCATTGAGTATGACCCCCTATCAACATATATTACACCACCACCATATCCAGAGTATGTTAAATATCTTGAGAAAAAACAATTCGAAATATTGACATTCATTTGAATATAAGAAATTCCCTTATCAATAGATTCACTTTTACACCCAAAAACAGATCCACATATCATATAATTAAAAATGCGTTTTCCAAAACAATCAATCGAACTCCTGGATGGTGAAAACAAGCTCGGCGTATATGAATCAATTCTGTATATCAATGAATCTTTAAAATTATTGATAAGTTCAAGGAATGAGAAAAAGACAAAGAATAAACAAACCTTAATGAACCCATGTCTTGTCATCATGAAAATTCTTTGAATCAGCAAAGGTGGAATTTTAAGAATATGATTATTTGTTTGAAAAATATTGAATATTTAAGAGAAATATTTCTAGGATTAGGGGTCAGTTTTTCTCAGGTCCCTGTAACTGGTCAAGGAAAAAGCGAACAATATCTTTTATTTGATTCAATGGATTAGATATCGCTGAGCCTGAGAGTATCTCAATGTCCTTTGGGAATTGTAGGTTTTTTTCAACTCAAGACCAGGGCATCTCATTGAATACTACAAAACATTATTTGATCAACTCTGTAGCATCCGCAGGATATTCAAACTACTCAATGTATATTCAGCACTTAGACAATGGTTTTTGCTAGTTATTCCAAGGAAAATCAAAACAGGCGAAAAATTGCTAAATATGTTGAAACAAAAGCAACAACCTTATCAACAGTACTAAAATCAACCTGAATATGATTCATCAGATTAAATTTTAAGAACAAGTTAAGTAAAAAGTGGAAACTAATTCTTCAACGATTATTTAATGAAAAAATGGACTATTCACCACAAAGAGCGGAATCGCCTCCTGTTAAAAATGAGTCACCGCCTGTTAAAAGAGAATCTCCTCCAGCAAGAGGGGAAATTCCTTCATTCTGGTCCTTTCCTTCATTTTGAGAAATTGTATCTTGTGTAACATTTGGCGAATCAGGAATATTGCACTGAGCGCATCCCGTTTGTCCCTTCATGGCCCACTCAGCAGAATCAAAAAATTTAACAGCTCCTCTTCTCTGCTTAGCAGCATTGTTGGGTTTAAGATTTCCGAATTTACCTCCTGAAGACATTTGGCTTTATGAACTTTACAAACCGATAGCTTTATCACATCGACCATTTTGATGAGATTTTTGCTTGTCAATTTTTCACTTTTTGATAGAATATTTGATCGTCATTGAAATCATTTTCTCATGTTCACAATCAGAATCAAAACAGTCAAGACTGATGAATTCACAGTGAAGATCAGAGCCACAGATAAAGTTGTTGATCTTAAAGCCAAAATTCAGGCACATACTGAAATTCTTGTTGAGAAGCAGATTCTGCTTTTCAGAGGTGTTGAACTTTCCAATGCTGACACAATATCCAAATACCCTATTGTCGAAGGTAGTGTTTTAGACTTAATGCCTGCTCTTGAGTAAACCTTCAAGTTGATTTTTTAATTATCTTTACGGCCGATTATTTTGTAAAGCCACTATATGGAAGAAACTTTCCCTTGGAATGGCAGAATTTTGGTCTGCGCCAATTTGGCTTATGACGTAACACCTACTGATTTAAGGGACCATTTTATTCGCAAGGGGAAATTACTCAGGGTTGACGTTGAACGGAACAAAGCGGGTGATCCAAATGGATTAGCCTTTATAGAGTTTAATTCAGCGTCAGATTGCTCATCAGCAACAGAATTTGATCAAAGCCAATTCCATGGGAGAACATTAAAATGTAAGGTTGCCAGTAATCCACCAGCAGAGCTGATTAGGTATTACATACGTCCCCTGGATAAGAGGCCAATCAATGATCGTGTGAGAGAAAGGATTTTAAGTGGAGAACCAGAGAGATCTGGACCAAGCTCCTTGATGACAAGGAAGTTTAGAGGGAGAAGGGATAACAGAAGGCCAATGGAAAGGAAGCAGGACTATTCTGATTACACTTATTACTACTCAGACTATTCAGACTACGATTCCGATGAAGAATCAAGAAAAACAAGGAAATAAAAATGGTTTTTATAACAAATATGAAAAATCATTATGATGAGATGGTAAATGCTATTAGATCTCTTTGATCGTGGATTTATTTGGTTGTGGCAAAATGTTGTATCAAAGAACAACCCCGTCATTCTCTGAGGTTGATTTCGAAAGCATCAGCAAATGGAGTTCTGAGGATCGGCAGAGTATTATTCTAACAATATGGGTCGATTGCGTAAATATTCAAGCTGGAATCAGCTCTTTGGCTAATCCAAAAAAAACAATGTATTTTAGCCCTGTTTCTGTTTCTAATTCATCTGATGCGTACGGTGTCCTACAGACTTTGAGGACAAAAATTGCATTTAACAAATGTAATGTTTGCTATTCAGTGATTTCGTTTGCCGGTCCTGTTTTAAGCGATCATGTTGTTATAACTAATTGGAATTGTGAGTCAAAAGAAAAAGTCATACATTTTACCCAGATTCCTTACGAATTAGCGCCAATAGATAGGAGAAATTTTATTAATGATCTTGAGGCCTCATCATATGGTATTATTGCTCGATATTTTAGTGAAAGCATTGATTCGATTTTCGATTTACTTTGGAAAACCCCTAAAACAAGTGGAAAGTGTTCAATCAGTGGCTCATCACTTGTTTTGTGGATTGGATCTGGTTTTGGCTGCAGTTTTATTTGTAGAGATGATTTTACCGATTCTAATAGTGTAGTATCGTCAGAAGCGGGCCACTCACAAGCATTCATGTGCGATCCTGGTTCAAGTGACTTTGTTTTCGAAAAGGACTTTTTTTCATATGTGTCACAAAGATTCTACTCTAAGTCTCACCAGCCAGAGTGGGAGGATTTGTGTAGCTTTCGTGGTCTTGAAGAGATTTACTCCTACTTTTGTATGATTAATCATGCCACTCAATCCCGAAAGTATCTATACCAAGAAATACTTAGTATGGCTCTAAAGCATGATGAAATTGCTTTGAAGTCTTTCTTCTGGTTTTATAAGTTTATTATAAGGGCTTCTCAGTCTTTTTGCTTTGCTGTTCGATGCCAAAGAGTTTTCATCATTTCTGATTTTCAAGTTCAATCATACGAAATCCTTATGTCATTTAAAGATAGGCTTCAAAAAGAATTCTATTCACATCCAAGATCTGAATGGTTGGAAAACACAGAAGTATTTGTTCAAAAGCAGAAATCTATGTTTCCATTATCAGGAGGGATTTTCTTGTCGAGAATCCATGCGCTGGGACTCAAAAACAATAGTAGAAATTGATTTTATTTTCTGTTTATGGTGTCTAAATACCTTTGATATTTCTCTTTGTTATCTGTGGATATCTTAATCAATAAAGTGAGTGCTTCTCTGTTATTTTCATCCAAAAGAATGGCCTTAGATAGTAGTTTTTTGGCAATTTCTTCGGTTTTTTGCTTTTGATTGGGCTCTTGTTCATAGCTAATCCTGCTTCTAGCTGCTGCAACGTAGTAATCAGGAACATCATTATTAATAATTATTGCCTCATCAAAAGAAAAGGATGCTCTTTCATATTCCTTCTCTTCATAATAGAGTTTTCCTACTTTAAACCAAGCAATGTCATCATTCCAAAAAACTTCTAAATGCTGAACGTAATTACCGATCATTTTAATGGTATCATCAGAATGCTCTTTTGTCCAAAGAGAAATACGAGAAAAAGCAAGATTATCCGGATGCTGAATTGACCAATCAGCAATTTGCTCCCTAATTGTCTCATTCCCGTTCTTAAACTGTCCAATCCATTTTAATATTCTATAAGGTGAAGTATTTTCGTACTTATCACTTAATTCAGAGAGCACTCTATGACTGATCCTATTATGCTCTTCATTATCACTCATTGCTGCTAAAATCCCGATTTTTAACTGTAATGTGGGTTCTAACGAAGAAATATCGACTTTAGAGAGCTTTTGAACTAGCGGATCGTTTTGGAACCCGTAATATCGATTAATCTCATTCTCATATTCCATGATTGGCTTTGCCACTTTTGCATTACGATTAATTTTTTGTAAAGTGGAATGTTGAAAATGTGACACATTACATGAGAATTGATACCTCTTTTTCAAATATTCTCAATTCAACAAATATGGTATTTTATAATCAATATATATCAATCATTCATTTCATTGATACTCACAGAACACTCATGTTTATTATATTACTCCAAATAATTATTAAACCATAAACAGAGTCAACTTTTCTTTATTTGACTCTTCAATGTGAGAAAAATCTGTCCCAATAATTATTCAAATTGCAGGACTATTAAAAACCTCAAACATAACCCGTGTGGAGGGCTTATTATATTCTCCAATCCACCAAAAATAAATATCACATATTTTTTTCATTGGCTTTCCATCGTGATAATGTTTTTTCTATAAGTTGAATTAATTATGTAATATGACTAATCAAACTTAACGTTGGTATTCAATTGCCTTACATTCTTTTCAAATTGATAAATAATGGAAACATGACGGCAATCGATGTCAAATCGATTTTTGGGAATTTATATCGTTAAATTTTCAATTTTTTGAGACAATGTTGCTGGCAAGTAGATCACATATAGGATCCGATCCAATAATGAGTGTTATTATTGCTCATGTAATGCTAAGACTTTGTTGGTTCTATTTGGGAGGAACAAAAAAAACATTTTCTTCGACAATCGATAATTTAAAATATCTGATAACAAAAATTAATGAAACATGTCAATTTGGCTCTTATAAACATAGTATTTTGTCACTATGCCTTATAGATTTGTTCTTTTCTTATATTTTTGGATTTAAGAGATATCTGAGAAAGCTCATTTGTTTAGGATTTCATTATGATAGATTTTGGCCATTTTTCTCGTTTATTAAAAGGTCAACATATTTAAGTATATTCTCATATATATTATATAAAAAATCCATCACTTCTAATATAACCAATAAAGAAACCAAAAAAAAGAGATTAATCTTGACGTATTCTCCAATTCTGAGGATTTTTGGGGTTTCATTAATTCTCATAGCAATTAAATACAAAAAACAAAATGAGTTAAAACAACAATTTGACGTTATAAAAACAATAACTGGGTTTTGGAAAAAAGCCATAATAACTCCAAATGTGCCACAATTTTGTTTGAATGAAAATGATATTATTTGGGGTGTTGGTTTAGGGTGCGTAAAAGAACTCATGGATCAGGGACAATCTTATTCACAAATGAACATCAATATATCTTATTGTTCTTTCTCAAGATATTCTTCATATTCCGGAGATGGTGGTGTAATACATTTATATGGTTCTTATTCAATGAACGCCAATTACACTATGTTCTATAACTGTGTTTGTTCGCAGAGCGGAGGAGCTATTCATTTATCATCTTCTAATTCATTTTTAAGAATGATATGTGCTTATAGATGCTCTTGTGGTGCAGAATTTTTAAATCATTTTGCTTATCTAAAAGCTTCTCAGATGAACAATGTAGATTATCTATCAGTAGCATATTGCTCTCATACTACATCTGGATATTATCCCATTAACTTATACACAGGTAATCAGAGTTTTAGCAACACAAACAGTTCAATGAACAATGCTATTGCGATTTCTGGTATTAATGTCAATTATCCATCCTCATTCACAAGCTCACACTGCACTTTCTCAAACAACAAGGTATCAGAAAATAGATGCATACACTTTTATTCTACCTCAGGAACAATATCAATGTCATATGCTAACATTGTTCAAAACAACAGTCCATCTCAATATGGAGTTGTATATGCTGAAGGAGCAGGATCCAAAAAGATGTTGTATTGCATATTTCAAAACAATACAAACTATCTATTCTGTGTGCATTCGGGGTCTCTTGAAGTGTCACATTCTTTCATGAATCATTCATCATCATCATTCTCTAGATCAGCAGCAGTCTCAACGGAAAATAATAATTCATTTACAAATATTATGACTTATCAAATACAATTTTTCAATTCTCATCATTGTAATACTGATGTTCCTCCTCCATTGAAAACTATAGATCAATCTGCAGAGAGAACATTAGAAGAAACATCGAGAATAACAATGGTTAAAACAATGGATCAAACATTATGCGTAACTCCAAACAATACTCCTAATGATACTCAAATGAACACTTTGTTAGAATCTCCAATCAATACTTTTGATCAAACAATGAGGGAAACTCAAATTGTAACTCCATATAGATCTTATGAAAACTTAATATGTACTAATCAAATGTCAAAAGCAAGAGAGATTAGTGTAACATTCACATTCTCTTTCTTTGTTCTTTCAGATATCCTATAGTTAATCTAATGATATCCGATAAAAACCAATTAATTAAATGAATTTCTATTATTATTGAACATTTGAAATCTTGTTTGGGGATTTGGATTGGTGTATGAGAGAATAGATGATGGCGGATTTCATTTAGCAAAAATATCAAAATTATTCACCAATTCTTCTCAACAAATTTTCAATTTTTCAGCCCTAATAATCAATGTTGACAGAACAAACAGAAAAATAATTATGTTAATATAGTTTATGATAACTTGTTCATTTTCTATCTTCATTCACAAACTTATATTAGACATTCAAACAATATTTAGTTTGGGAATAGAAATTAATACTGATGAATAATATTCCAGACTTTTCAATAAAACAATTCGATTATTTTTTAGACCGGAGCGGGTATTATCTTCTTTGAGACAAGAAGTACATAGAAAGAAGCAGGTAGATTCCTATAAGGCTGTTTTTGCTCTTCTTTGGATGGAGCAACATATCCCTCGACCCAATTTAGCCATCCTCGACATTTTGTTGATCCACAGCAACACTTAATAGCATGCTCCTTAGATTCATAAGGCAAGAAATAATCATAAGATAATTCCTCTAAAGGTTCAATATCTCTTTTAGCAAATAGAACAATTGCTTTTCTTCCATTCAAAGTTATTCTTTTTGATTGGCAGTTAGGATCGCAGCTATGATTCAAAAATCTAGCAATACCTCCCTTTTTTGTTGCATCCAAGAGACTGTTGTCATCAAGTTTGAATATGTATGTACCCAAGTTACCCTCCTGTTCATACAACACTTGCCTCCTTTCAGCGATAATAGGCCGCACGATTTCGCCAATATATTCGATAATTGGTTCTCCTTCATATATCTTCTTTGTGGTACGTACACCCCATCCCATTATTATACTTTTTTCAAAACGTATGTGATTCTTGTTCGAATTGAGTATTTCAATGGTTTGAAAAGAGTCCACAAGATCTTTTAATGATGATTGAGACAATGTTGAAATTATTGTTCGATTTTCGTTTCTAGACTCCCTTTTTTTTGTACCTTCAGATCCTTTTGATGATTTTTTATTCGATAATCTTATAAAACTCTCTCTTTGGCTTGCGTCTAACGGAGATAATGGAATAATTTTGCTGCATTTTTGAAATTCGATTTTTGGCAAAGGAATAAGTGTTTCAACAGGTATTTGATCACAAAAAAATAGTTCTTTCGAGTTTTTCTTCATCAGAATCTCCATCTGGAATCTGTTTGCACCTCTTGTTCTCATTTACGATTAAATAATGTTGTTTACTTATGCTTCGCTCCCACCTTCTTCAAGAGACTTGTTATCCCAAAATTTTTCATTTTTTCAGCATAAAAAAGCGGTGAATGATTACAAGATGCATATTGATATAATACAGAATAATAATACAATGTCTTGAATAGAAAAATCAGCTCCATTCTTTAAAAGAAGATTCACAATGTAGAGATTTTCTGTGATTACTGCACTAATTAGAGAGGTTTTATGATAATATAATACCTGATTTCATGGATAAAAAATTAAACTTCTGCACAGCGTTAACATCTGCCTTGTTTTCTATCAAACATGATACAATTTCATGATTCTCTTTAATAACTGCTCGATGAAGGGGAGTTTCACCATTTATATAAATCAATACTGGTTATCTTTGGAGTTGATCTCAGCCCCATTTTGCACTAAAACGCGGGTCAATTCTAAAGAGTCCTTTTCGGCGGCGTAATGAAGAGGGGTCTTTCCATAAAGCCAAATGGGAAATTATTTTGATTAAAGAGACGATATCTTTGAGACTGATATTGGCTCCAATATTAATAAACATGTTTAGTTGAGTTACCAAATCGTCAAAGATGCAATAATGTATACAGGAAAAATGCTAAAAACAAAAAGAAAATTATTAACTAATAAGTAATTCTATCAAGGGTGTTAAGATCAAGTTTATCGAAAGAAATAGAATCAAACAATTGAAAATTCTTGGTTCTAATTAATAATGGAACAATTGGATCTACCAAGAGGGCTTTATTTGCTCCATTTAATAATAAAAATATTACCACATCATTGTGCTTTGAATAAATTGCTTTAAATAAAGGAGTTTCGTTTGATACATTCATCAAATCAATACCCATTCCTAATTGAAGTAGATACTTAACAATATCCAAAAAACCTAATTCTGAAGCAACATGAAGCAATGAATTCCCGTTTGAAGAAATTACATTAAAATCTGCTCCTTTTTCAACCAATTTCTTAACAATCAAGAAATTTCCTCTCTTGGTGGCTTCTAAAATCGGCCACGTTTGCATAAATTGTTCATTTATTCTTTGATCATATTCAAATAGTATGTCAATATTATCAGGATCGATTCCAATCGATGCCATCATAATTAGGGAAATGTTCAATCCTTCATATGATGTTTTCGATCCATTTAACAAAAACAAATTAATAGTATCTTTTGAACATGTTTGTATTGCATATAGAAAAGGAGGGTATCCATTTATATCTTCAAGATTAATATCAAGTCCTTGTGCCCATAAAAAAGAAATAATGCTATCAGAACCACTTAATGCTGCATAATGAGCTGCATTTCGCTGTAACTTATCAACTGCTTGCAAATTAACACCCATTCCAACAATATAGGAAAAAAACTCGAATGACTTTGATGCAGCTGCAAAATGGATTACGGTTCGAAAAACGAAAATAGAACACCAGCATAAACACACAATAAACATCATCTACTAATTCTGTCCCTGATTCATTTGCATATAAAAAATTAAAACACTCTCGTGACCCATAGAATGCGCTGATAAAAAGTGGATATGGATTATTCTTCAACATTGTATCGACATCTGAGTTTTTAAGGGAAATCTTCTCTCTATAACTCCCATATTTGGTTAATAATGTTGTTAACTCTTCTAATTTGTCTAACTTAATCAGCTCCAATAACGCCAAGTCTTTGTTAAACATTATTTTATGTAAACAATAAAAACATTTTATTAGTACTCAATTGTATGCTTGCCACCTGTATAAAGCACAGCGACCTTATCATCTTTGCTTTTTATATAGATGGCTTCTTTTGAATGATGAATCCTAGTTTCGGAGACAGAAGACACAAATAAATTGAATTTGATCATTTCTTCAATCTCATTTGTTTCACGATTCAGATGATATGATACAATTGAACCATTCTCAAATCCTATAAAAACAGGTCTAATCCAATCACATTGATCAGCTTCACACATCTCAAAAGACGTAGCACTTATCCTTAGGTTTTTTTCTGATACAAAAACAGCATTAATGGTATAACATGTTAAAGTATGAAGTGTCAAAACCCATAATAACCCATATATCTCATCAAAACCAATACCAACGACAGAATCTTCTGTATCAATAATTCTATGAATTGTTGATCTGATAAAATCGTGGATCACAATCCTTCTACTATAATATGAAGCAGAAAGAAAGTCCATACCATTGATGACAGATTTTGAAACGGAATCATGGTAAAGAGTGGAGATGCTCTTCAATTCACAGATTTGAGAACCTTTGAAGTAAATTCGATATACAAGAGATGCATAGGATTCCAAATCAATGATAATAAAACAGTTATTAATTGATTTGGCAATACTAATTGCATGCACTAAATTCGGATCATCTAGTATATAGCATCTTTTTCCCGTTATGGTGGAAACAAAAGAAATACTGAGAAGTTTTTTGATAACTTTGCATGAATATGAGTTTTCATGGAGAATAAAGTTGAGGGAAAGGGTTTCAAAAGGCCAGTTGCTGATATACTCAACAGGAGCAATCTTGGAAATATCAGAACATAAATTTTTTGTGCAAGGCCATTCACATGACCTTATTGGATGTGCCCTCTTAAATAATGCAATCGGGCATTGTCCCCAATTCTGTAATTGGAGCTTCAAGGTATCCATATCTTCATTTGGAGAAGGAGGTTGATGATAGCAAACAGGCAAAAATAGATTTTTGGTTTGGATAGCCCCAGATCCCGATTGACAGTATCCAAATATTAGGTCAATCCATTTGTGAAGATCAGAGGCATGCTCTAATATTTCTCGGTTATAAATAATAAAGTGTGCTGAATTTTTCGACCATTTTGGAATAGTAACAACAAATTCTTCACCATTTGAAGGATTAAACTTATTAATATTCATAAACATTTCAGGTAGAGTGAAAAACTCTGGAATAAGCTCTTTCACATCATTGTTGTTTGTTTTTGAACATGATAACCAGGTTCCATTCAGATCAGAAAACATTCTTTGATTATGATCCCACCCATTATGTAAATCCCATTCACAAAGCGTAAATGGTGGTACCCGAGCCAGATAAAAATGAACAGATGCTGGCATTGAGTAATGAGATCCATAAAAATATGATTCCCTACTATCAAAAAAGACTGTATCAAATTGTATGGCGCGTTCCGGACTTAATTGGCCCATTGGCTTTGACAAGTCTCTCCGATTTCTGGCAACATCCAAACTATCATATTCGGATATCACCCATGGGAAAACAGGATATTGCGACAAGTCGGAAAAAGATCTCCCGCCTAAAGCATTCAGGTACAAAAGATAATCAAAAGAAGAAATTTTCCCGGAAATCCACATACTTGTTGCATCTTGCAACGAGTAAACAAAGATCTGTTGAGGTTTATCTGGCAATGAAGATGAAAAAGATTGAGCAAACTGTTGAATGGTTCTTAGGAAATTATTTGGAAATGGAGAATCTTTAATTAGAATAAACTCGCTGCATTTCTCAAATGATAGCGAAATGGACAAAGGCATATGATTCCAAAGATGAGACAGCATTGAAGTAATTGATTCGAAAGGCAATATAAGTAAGAGATGACCGCAAAACAAAGAGCAGCTACCAAATAAACCATGATTGCATGATTGAACCAGAGAAAAATATAAAATTGGTGATTGTACTTCAGAAATAAGCTTCAAAGATGAATCCACCACTGTCGAATAAAACAGTATCAAAAAATAATGTTGAAATACAAACACAGAGACAGGGAAATCCTGATTAAGCTTCATAAATGATGCAGAAAAAGAATACTCCATATTACCATATATCATATATGTTTCAATAAAACTAGTATAAAGGAGTTTTGGATCATTTGAAACTGTGTATGAGAAAATGCCAGGAGTAATTAAGCAATCAAATGGAGAGTCAAAAGGAGTAAAAGCGGATGGATATAATTGAAAATATTGAAACATTGATGACTTAAAAATAATATCGTCACCTTTTTGGCTAAAGGCAAATGCTGACTCCTTGATTTGAACTTCATAAACCACAGATGGAAGTTTTGCATGCGATGGAGCAATCACTCTCGGAGATTGCATTGGCCAAGAAAAATACGACAATGCATAAGAATTAGGATTGAAAGAAGAACTACTATAAAAAGCACCCAATGTACTTCCCACCCATGCATCATAAAAATCCTTTTCAATAAACCTCATTTGTGTTGATAAAAACTTCTTAATTAGATATTTCATTATATGATGTGATGCACTTATTGTATACTGAATATCATGTTGTCTTACATGAATAGCAAAAGAAAAATCAGACAAAATCTGGGAAAACTTGACTTCAGTATTCTTCATTTCACCAAATTGTTCATTAATCTTCTGAATAAATGAGTTTGAACACAAAGATAAAAGAGAATTTGCCTTACTGAATGATTCTGGGTTCTCGCTAGACCATCTTATAAAAGCTAGTTGGCCATTTTTAATGTATGCTCTAATTCCAACAATAAATTTGGAAAACATTAAAACACTGTTTGGATCAAAATTCTCACTCAAAGATGTATGGTATTGATTTGATAATATTACAGAACTCAAAAATGAACTAATCATGGGTTTAGTAGATTTGAGATTCATAATACTTGGTATTAATAAGGATAAAAATGATGTAGCAAATTGAAAATCCGAAAAGAGAGAAACTTGATTAAACAAATAAGATGAATGAAAATGAAGCTCGTCAAAGATATCAGAAAGATCATTTGAACTAACTCTTAAAAAAATATAAATCATAATGATCCTCAAATTGTTCAAAAAACTCTCATTGTTCTTTAACTCGGATCTGGTTAAAAGAACATTGATTTGACTAAAAATTGAATGCACAATCCTTAAAAAATGATTAGATATATAATTTGTAACTATTATCCTAGCAATAAATGAAAAAAGAATACTAACAGACTCAACACACATTGTTGATGAATGGTTCATAACAATATCAGATATCACATCAGAAACAAATGAATACAAACCTGGAGATAATCTAATCTCGAAAATCTCAAGAAGAACTTGAAGGGATTTGTAATTTTTTGACTGAGCTGCAAATATAAGCGAAACAAATATTGTAAATAACTTCAAGTCAGAAACCTTACCATTTATTCCTTCTGTTAAAACATTTTCTGGTCTAAAAGTGGGCCAGAAAACATTAATCACAGGAATCAACGATGTAAATAAAGGGGCAATGGAGGCCTGAAAAAAGTTGAAATCATTAGGGATCTCAATAAGAGGTACTAAATTCCTTGGGAGCTGCCAAAGATTGCACATCTTTTCGAAAAATTGGGACTCAACGGTTTCATTGTTTTCATCAAAGCTAAAAGTATTAATGTGAACTTTGATCAGAAAATCAGCATTTAAAACAATTGGAAAATACACTGTCATCATTGTAAAAACATCATCTGTGGAAAACAAACTTGGGTTTTCAATAATGTGACACAATATGGCCTTTGTTGATTCATTAATGAAACCAGATAACTTAAGAAACTCAGAGGATGGTGAATCATCAATTGAGAACCCAGCTACAACTATAATAAATGAAGCCAATATGAGGGCCACAAATACTGGAACTATTTGAGGACGCACAATAGGTTTTTTGGAATATGAGGCTAAAGTATTACTATGATTTGGAATTTCAGCCGTTAATAAACAAAACAAAAACTCCCAAATATCACAAAACTTAAGTTGTCTGAGCAATGAAAACACAAAAAATGGGGAAAAAGTGATATATGATGGAGATCTTGAATTGATAATGGAAACTAAATGTAATAAATACTTTGAAATCTTGATGTCGGACAATAACAGAAGATCAACAATTTTCGCATATGAAAATACATTAGTAATTAATGGACTATAATTAAGCTCCAAAATAGAATTCAGAGACTCAATAATATGGATTTGTGATTCTAAATCTGAAGAAATAAAAAAGCAATACAAATGAAAATAATAGTCTTCTGTTGGACTTAAAAGAATTCGTGTTAGAATTAAGTCAAGGAAATACTGTTTTATCTCAAGATTTGAAAACAAATTAAATCCGCTTTGTAGAGTTAATATAAACTGAGATGACGAAAACAAATTACAGGAAACATTATCAATTGTTATAAACTTTTTAAGAGACTCGTAAAGCTGTTGAGGATAGTACTTCCAGATATCAAAATCACAAATTATAGGTAAGAAATTCTTTTCTATCGATCCCGATACTCCAAAGATTATGAATGTATCAAAGCAAAGCGTAGAAACTTTGGAATTCACCAAAGCAGACTTCTCCTTAAGCACCCTTGATATGTGAGGCCAAAAGCATTGAATCTTTCCTTGAAAAATAATATATGAATTAATAAGAGTCCGAATGATGTCATTTATCCTTTCTTGCGATTCAGCTCTAAAACACTGATTAATTGCTTCAACAAAGTGTCTTTTTCTCTTGAAAAAAGACGGAAATCCCATATATGGAACCAAATTAGCTCCCGATCCTCTATAATTTAAAGATGAATATGGAGTAACAACAATAACTTCTGAAGGAATCCTAGAAGATCTGAAAAAACCCGGTCCGCCATTTTGAATTGAAGAAACTTGTGAGTGCCAACTTTGAAAGAGCCGAATCGAGGATCCTAAGTACCAGGTACCATTCCCATTAACATTTTTGGATCCAAAACAAACATTAGACAAAGCTTCAATTTGGAAATCAACCTGATGCTCAAATATTGATTTATCAATACTAATCCTAATAAAATTCTTGTTAATCTCATTTACAATAAAAATTGTAATGAAGTACCATTGATCACACTTTATACTCAATAACGAGGAAGATTTTTCATCAAAGAACTCGATATTCGTTCCAGATGATCGGATGGATAAAACTTGTGATGAAAAAATTGGTAGATTTGAACAATTCTGTTCAGGAACTTTTAACCAAAAAGTAATTCCTTTTGGGTATGTATGCAATAATATATATGGATCAGTCAAATTTAAAGAAAACTCGAATAAGGGGAAGTGGTCCTTTGATATATCAGCATATTGAGAGAGATTTCGAGAATTCATTAATAAATATTCAAACTGGTCTACAGTAACATAACGATTCAATATATTACAAAGAGTTTTGTTGTCATAATCAAACCCATGCCTTATAAATTCAGAAAATCCATATTTTGAAACCAGGAAATCACCATATGATGTTAGAGAGTAATCAACTGATTTAACAAGAGGGAGAAGAGCAGGTATTAATACTCTTGAATTGGTAATACCTCTAGCTCCGAGGGCCAAATTGATAATTTCAGATTCAGAAAGCTGAAATATTCGATGATTCAATGGTAGCTTGGATATCCATTCTGATATTTCTGGAATAAAACCATATTGGAGCATCGATGTCAATAACTGTATAAGATCTAAATCAGAAATAGATACACAATTAGCCAATTCATCAATCCATGATAATCCACCTAATTCCAGGAAAGATCTAATGGATTGCTCAGAATTTTGAAAAGAACTCATCAAAATGCCTAGAAGACCCTGTGAATGACTGATAGATATTGCTTCCATTAATGGTTTCAATAAATGTTGATATGTGTTTTTGTTAAAAAATGATAAACACAAAGAAGAGAATACTGATTTCTGCTCAAAACAATTTTCCGATCTTAGAACACCTTTAAAAATAACCCATTGGTCATCAGGTGGAAATGATGGAAACAAAGAAATAAATGCTTTTGTGAAGAAGGGAACCTTAGAAAGCAAAAAATAAATTACTTGAATATTCTCAATCGTAGAAAAAAACTTCACAAAACCATTAGATAGAAACTCTTCCAAAGTTATATAACCCTTTTTTATACATAGATCAATTGAAGAAAACAGAGAATAGAGGGTATCTTCGTCAACCTGAATATGATACAGCATTTGAAAAATTGTCGCCAATCCAAAAGTTAAAGCCCTATACTCTTTTAGGACAATAATCCTAAATAACTCAATTAAAATTATCAGAGTCTCTGGAGATGATTCATACTGTAACTTCAATAGACTTGAAACAGGAAAAATCTTTTCAAAGTCATTAATGGAGAATCTATTATCACTTAGAATATTACTAAAGGCACTAAGAAACATCAAAGTATCAATACTACCAACAGAATGTTGTTCTAAACGATCTAACATGAAATGCAACACAGCTCCATTTAGAACACCTTTGGGTATTGTGGCAATCTGAGAAAAAGCTAAAGCTATTCCCGAGGGCTTGTGATCCATTAAGTATCGATACAGAATAACCAAACCATTCTGTTCAAGAAAATAAAACATTATGGAAGGTCCTGTCAATGAATGAATAGCCAACAATTGGCAAAAAAATTGAACAAAATACCCACTACAACTCGAAACAACAATATTAGTCTCAATTGCAGAAAAAAACTTATTTACAATTTCCTCCTTTTCAAATAAACTCTGCTTAATATTTGACGATATAGTTATAAAAACTCTCACAAACCATGCCATTGCGATTCCATATTCTAATTTTGAAAAAAAGCAATTTATGCAAAACCCAAAAAAAGAGCTAGAACATATATAATTGGATGAAACTACACTATTTCTAAGGCACTGAATAGATTCTTCCAGAACTGGTTGATAAAATATGCTTTTCTGATACACTTTGCAAATCCCAATAACAAAGTCATTAATCAGATTTTTTGGAGGGGAATCCTTAATTAAATTACAAATAAGATTAATACATTTCATTATTTCAATCCTTTCGGAAGATACAGAATCAAAATTACAAAAAACACGAATTGCATAACTAATGAAAAGTTTCAAGAGACGATTAGTTTCTTCTTCTATCTCTACATTCTCATCTTTAACTTCTTTCAATGCAGAATTGCAAATTAAACAAAACTCGATTATTAAATCAATATTTGGGGATAAAACAATTTCTTCTTCTGGAATACTGCATATTCTGGTTAAACGCGCAAGATAATCAGGTACATTTACTAAAATATCTTGCAATGATTTTGTTGAAGGAGCGAATATACGAGAAATCCAGGATAGCATTATTCTTGCTTGGTTACAAAGAAAACAATATAAGTAGAAATTGAAGGCTTTTACATAGCTTCGTCTTCTTCTTCGGCACCACCTTCGACTGATTCAGCAGCAACTTCATCGTAATCCTTTTCAAGGAGGGCAAGATCTTCACGAGCTTCTGGGAATTCAGCTTCTTCCATACCTTCACCAACGTACCAGTGAACGAAAGCACGCTTGGCATACATAAGGTCGAACTTGTGATCAAGGCGAGACCAGGCTTCAGCGATAGCTGTGGTGTTAGCAAGCATACAAACAGCGCGTTGAACCTTAGCAAGGTCACCACCTGGAACGACAGTTGGTGGTTGGTAGTTGATACCAATCTTGAAACCAGTTGGGCACCAGTCAACGAATTGGATTGTTC